>MDTF01004339.1_pt1 | contig 34042 bp, 31 predicted proteins | sample 811191 | NCBI WGS metagenome assembly MDTF01 (sample SAMN05326649, study PRJNA326480) | marine metagenome | isolation source: seawater | place: Southern Ocean | collected 2011 | reverse complement strand
TATTAAGTATTTCTGGAAATTCCATTTTACATCACCACCAACAACTCCATTCATATCTGCCAATGTCAAAAACTCATATAGCGGATGAATATCATCTCCTTTCACAGAAATCTTACTCATCATTGGGAAGCTAACACCGTAGTTTTTCGTACAAAAAGCTTTAATTTCTTCATCAGAACCGGGTTCTTGTTTCATGAAGTTATTTGCTGGAAATCCAACGATAACAAGTCCTTGATCTTTGTATTTGTTGTACAGTTTTTCCAGTCCTTCGTATTGAGGAGTGTAACCACATTTGCTGGCAGTGTTCACAATCAATAGCACTTTGCCTTCGTACTTTTGAAGGGTGATTTCTTCACCATCAATGGTTTTAACTTGAAAAGGATATACCGTTTGACCTTTGTCGCTCATAATAAGAATTGATAAGCTAATGAATAATGTTATTAATGATTTCATGAGTGTTTAATTTGCAAATCTAATAGCAAGATAGAGTACAATTTTATGATAACACCTAAAACTCAAAAAGAGTTCAAACTAGCTTGGGAAACAGATAGTAACATCCAATTCAAATCTCCAGTTTACGGAGGTGATATCAATCAAGCATTTCAGGTTGAAATAGATGGAGAGCTGTTTTTTGTAAAATCAAATATAAAGAATGCTTTTCCAAAAATGTTTCAGAAAGAAGCTGCCGGATTAGAAGAGTTGAAGAAATCTGAATTCAAGGTTCCTGAAGTTATTCGTGTTTTAGAAACAGAATTGAATCAATTTTTGGTTTTAGAATGGATAGAAACGGGTGATAAATCACCCAATTCAAATTGGATTGATGCTGGAATGAAACTCGCTAAAATGCATCAGCTTACCAATGCATTTTTCGGGTTTGATGATTGGAATTACATGGGTAGTATCCAACAAAAGAACAATCAGCAATCAACTTGGAGTGAGTTTTTTGCAACGCAGCGCATTGAGCCTATGTATGAAAAAGCCAGAAGCTCAGGTTACTTTTCAGCAAGCACAACAAAACAACTAATTCGATTATTAGATAAAGCTGAATCTTTATTTCCAACTGAGCCTCCATCTCTTGTTCATGGTGATTTGTGGAGTGGTAACTTCTTGTTTGATAATACAGGAGATGGTGTGTTGATTGATCCTGCTGTTTATTACGGACATAGAGAAATGGATATTGCTCTATCTAAATTATTTGGAGGCTTTACTGCTGATTTTTATGATGGATATAATGCGCAATACCCGTTAGAAAAAGGATGGGAAGAACGTGTTCCGCTTGGGCAATTGTATCCGCTTCTTTTGCATGTAGCGTTATTTGGTAACAGTTATGTGGGTCAAGTTGAACAGATATTGAACCGTTTTAGCTAGCATTGCATTATGAATATATTATCGGTTGAAAAGCTTTCGAAACGCTACGGTGAGCGCGTTTTATTTTCTGATATCAGCTTTGGTTTAGATGAAGGTGATCGTGTGGCTTTGGTAGCTCGAAACGGAACCGGTAAAACCTCATTACTCCAGATTTTGGGAGGAACTGATGCTCCAGATTCTGGTGAAGTTGTTTTCCGCAAAGGAATTAAAGTGGGATACTTAGAACAGGATCCTCATTTTGAATCTGGAAGCACCGTAATTGATACGCTTTTCCAAACGGATAGCGAATTGGTTAAAGCCATTCGCGATTACGAAGAAAGTATTGCAGATCAAGACGAAGTGAAAATGCAAAGCGCCATTGATCGTATTGAGCGATTGAATGGTTGGGATTATGAAGCCCGTGCAAAGCAAATCTTGAGCACGTTAAAAATTGATCGATTTAATCAAAAAGTAGAAACACTTTCAGGTGGTCAGCGCAAGCGATTGGCCTTGGCGCATCTTATGCTAGATGAACCTGATTTATTGATTCTCGATGAGCCTACCAACCACTTGGACATCGAAATGGTTGAATGGCTTGAAGAGCAATTCAGCATGGGTAAAACATCGCTTTTAATGGTAACTCACGATCGTTATTTTTTGAATAACGTGTGTAATGAGATCATTGAATTAGAAGGTGGTGTTTTATATCGTTACAAAGGAAATTACGAGTACTTTCTTGAGAAGCGTGGCGAAAGACATGCATCAGCTGCTAGCGAAGCTGAAAAGGCAAAAAATCTATACAGAAAAGAGTTGGATTGGATGCGCAGACAGCCACAGGCCAGAGCAACTAAAGCCAAAGCCAGAATTGATGCTTTTTACGATTTAAAGGATAAAGCAAAAGGATCTGGAAATGAGCAGGAGCTTACCATTAGAACCAGTATGGAGCGTTTGGGAAGTAAGATTCTTGAACTTCATCATGTAGGAAAAAGCTATGATGATAAACTGCTAATTGAAGATCTGAACTATAAATTCTTGCGTAAAGATCGATTGGGAATTGCTGGAAACAACGGTTCAGGAAAATCGACTTTGCTTAAAATAATGACAGGTCAAGAAGAGCCTTCAAAAGGTAAGGTTGTTATTGGCGAAACGGTGGTTTTTGGATATTACGGTCAGCAAGGTTTAACATACAAACCTGGCCAACGTGTAATTGAGGTAATAAAAGATATTGCTGAGTTTATTCCAACACCAAAAGGGAGTGATTTGAGTGCGGCTCAAATGCTTGAGTTGTTTCTTTTCCCGAGATCATCACACTATGTTCATGTAGATAAGTTGAGTGGTGGAGAAAAGCGCAGGCTGTACCTTCTTACTGTTTTGATGAAAAATCCCAACTTCTTAATTCTTGATGAGCCAACAAACGATTTAGATTTACTGACTTTGAATGTGTTGGAAGATTATCTCCAAGCTTTTGAAGGCTGTTTGATCATTGTTTCACACGATCGTTTTTTCATGGATAAATTGGTAGAGCACCTGTTTGTTTTTGAAGGTGGTGGTGAAATCAAAGATTTCCCTGGGAATTATTCTCAGTATAGAGATTGGGCTCGAGCTAAAAAAATGGAAGAGTCTGCTTCGCAAAAAGAAGTAAAAGCGGAAACAAAAGCGGTTGAGACCAAGAAGTCTCCAGATAAACCAAAGAAGAAATTATCATTCAATGAGCAGCGAGAATTTGATCAGCTTGAAGTGGATATTGAAAGCTTAGAGGCTGAAAAAGCTGAGTTAACGGAGAAGCTAAATAGTGGTTCTTTAGATCATGAAGAATTACTTAAATCGGGTGAGCGAATTCAAGAAATTATTGATTTGTTGGATGAAAAAGAAATGCGTTGGTTAGAATTATCGGAATACGTTAAGTAGTGTGCTTAAGAATAACGTTTAATAATTCATCTCTTTTATAAGGCTTAATTAAGAAATCAGTAAAGCCGTCAATGGTGTCAGCTTCGCGATTTTTTACGAAAGCATCGGCTGTTAATGCAACAATAGGCTTGCTTTGATTAGGGCCTTCTTTAGATCTAATTTCTTTAGTGGCAGAAATTCCATCAAGAATTGGCATTTGCAAATCCATAAAAATGATATCAAAAGGCACTTCCAACGCTTTTGAAGCAGCACATTCTCCATCACCGCAAATTTCAACATCAATATTCCAAGTACCCATTAATTGCTTAATCAGCATTTGGTTAATTTGATTATCCTCAGCAACCAAGATTTTAAGGTGACTTAAATTAACGTTGTTTATTTTTTGATTCTCCTCTTCAGAATGATCTTTTCCTGATTCATCAATAATGAAAGGCAAGTAAAAATAGAAGTTAGATCCTTTGCCGTATTCAGAGTCTACATGAATAGATCCGCTTTGCAATTGAACCAATCTTTTAGATATAGCCAAGCCAAGCCCTGTACCACCAAAATTGCGAGCTACATCAGTGTATGCTTGTGTAAAGCTCTCAAATATGAAGTCTTTTTTATCTTCAGAAACGCCAATTCCAGAATCAATTACCTCAAATTTGAGTTGGATGTTTTTTATTCCTTTATCTGAACAAGAAACCCGAACGGTAACACCACCTTCTTGAGTGAATTTAATAGCGTTTCCTATTAGGTTAATCAAGATTTGATTGAGTCGATGTGGGTCTCCAATTACAAATTCAGGAACATCATCGGTTACCTCTGTTTTAAGGTAAATTTCTTTTTCATCGGCTTTAAGCTTGTATGTTTTAGCTAGATAATGGATTCGGTCTCTAATCTTGAAAGACACCTTTTCAAACATCATTTTACCAGCATCAAGTTTTGATAGATCAAGAATGTCGTTGATGATAACCAATAAATTATCAGCCGAATATTTTATGGCTTTGAGGTTGTCTAAATCTTGACCTTGAAAATCTTTGGTTAATAGAAGCTCGCTAAATCCAATGATGGCATTCATTGGAGTTCGTATCTCGTGGCTCATGTTCGATAAGAACTCACTTTTAGACCTGGATGCTTCTTCGGCTTTTTGTTTGGCAATTAAAAGTTGTTTTTCTTGTTCTTTTAATGCTGTAATACTAATAGCTGAGCCTAAAACTTGTTCTACAATTCCGTGTTTATCTCTTTTAAAAACCACGTTTTTAGAGTACATCCACTCATAGCTTCCATCAGCTTTTCTGAGTCTGATTTCAATTTCTTCAACATGCTCATCAGGTGTGTTTAATAGCATCTTTAGAAATCCTTTAAAATCATCTTGATCATCGGGATGTATTATCGAGCGAAAAGCTTGTTCGAACTCTAATTTTAGATCTCCTTTTTTATAGCCTAAAGCCTTTAAGAAGTTGTGGTTAATAAAGATTGTTTTACTGTTTATAAAGTCATAAACGTAAAGGTAGTTGGGCGAGAATTTGGCAATCTTTTTAATGAATGCTTCTTGCTCTTCAATTCTTTTTTGAGCTTCATTGCGCTCAAACTCAAGTTTTTTAACCAGTTCAATTTGGTGAAGAATCTTAGACATGTGTTCTAAGTTCATCTCCGTTTTAGAGAAATAATCAATGGCGCCATTTTTCATGGCTTGTACGGCCAACTTTTCATCGCCTTGAGATGTAATTACAATTACAGGCGTTTCAATTCCTTTATCTCTAATTTTTTTTAAAAAGGTTAATCCATCTTGCCCGGGTAGTTGGTAGTCTAAAAAAATACAATCAAAAGTGTTTTCGTTGAGTTTTACAAGTGCTTCGGGAGCATCTCCAGCAGATTCAATAACAGAAGCTTTATAGTCGGTTTTACCGATATAGCGCTTGTAGGCCATTTGATCTACAATATCATCTTCTATTATTAGAATGTTTAACTCTTTCAACTCTTGTGAATTTATCATTCAGGAAATTCGCATAACTGCCAGTAGTTTTTAAGTGTAGCTACTGCAGAAATAAAGCTGTCCATAGAGAGTGGTTTCAAGATGTAACCAGCAATGTTGAGGTTATAGGCTTCAACTTTGTCGTTTTCTTGATTAGAGGTTGTCATTACAAAAACAGTGAGGTTGTGCAACGAATCATCAGCTCTAACCACTTTCAAAAACTCAATACCACCCATTTTGGGCATGTTGAGGTCTAGTAAAATAATACAAGGTCGCCCCATTTTATCTGAGCGCAATAGCTCAAGCGCCTCAATACCATTTCCAGCAACAAATAGGGGGTTTGTGATGTGGTTTTTCTTGAATGCTCTTTTAACATTCATCACATCTACTTCGTCATCTTCAACAAGTAGAATGTTTACAAGTTTCTCCATCGTATTTGTTACATATTTATTGGCCATGAAAAACGAAATGTATTTCCATCAGCACTTGAATTTAGTTCAATAGATCCTCCAAATCTTTCAACCAGATATTTGGCCAATGTTAAACCAAGACCAAGACCAGAATGTGAATTGGCTGAGGTTTTAACTTGAAAGATATTGAAAATTATTGATCTATTTTCTTCGGGAATTGGATCTCCGTTGTCTGTAATTTCAAACCAAATAAACTCGTTTTTTTCTTCGGCACTGATCTTTATCTCAGGCTTGCTGGAAGTGTTGAATTTATTGGCGTTGTCAATTAACGCGAATAAGATTGTTTCTAGCGGTTTCTTTTTGGTTTCAAGCACAGGTAAATCTTGCTGAACATAAAGGTTGACATTCTCTTGAATAGAAGCCTTTATGCAAATTTCACTGATTAATGGGTTTAAGTAAACAGATTGATTTTCAGTGTCGCTAATTAAATCGGATCCGATTTTTCGTAGTCCATCAATTAGTTCAATCATTCGTTGACTTTTATTAGAAACTAGCTCTACTGACTGACTTAAAAGAGACAAATCTTGAGATTTGATTTCAGATACCATTCGATGCGAAATCAGGTTCAAACTTTTTGATGGTTTGGTTAATTCATAGTGAATTAGGTTGACGAAAATCTCGAAATCTTGTTTGAGTTTAGTAAGGTCTTTGCCTTTACTTGATAAGCTATTGTTGGCCACTCTTAGCAAACGTTGGGTATCTCTCAGTTGCTCAGAAGATGTGTTGTATTGCGTGGCAATGGAGTTGTATTTATTCTCTTTTACGTCAAACTCTCGCTTTATATTTTCGAGTCGATGTTCGGTTTTGATCTTGTCTAAATGCAGCGGCCTTATGAAAATAAAAACCAATGCAAGCCATGAGCCTAAAACAACCAAAACGATTCCTATCCATGTAATTAATGAGATCAATTTCCAGTATTGATCGTATTCACCAATTCGAATTTTCATAGACTCAAGAATAGAAGAAATGTGATCAATATCTCTTTTAGCTGTTTTAATGGCAGCGCCAATTTCTAATTGATCCAACGCATTTTCTTTCTGGTTAAGAATGATGATATTACTTGATAAGCTGAGCTTTTTTACAGCTTTTCTGAGTGAATCTTGAATATTGCCCCAGTCTTCAGCATGCGATTGAGGTGCAATTTCATCGAATTGGCTGTTGTTCCAAGTATCTAAAGATTGATTTAATAAAGAAAGCTGCCAAGCTATTGATTGGTTAATTCTCGACTTAAGAAAATACTCTTCAACCGTGTAAAGATGAATAGCTTCGTCTAAAATGGTGGCAGACCCCAAAATGTTGTTTAAAACCTCATGAGAGCTGTTGATCTCAGTTTGATTTTTATCAATTTGATACCTGATTGAAATACCAATAATTAGCAATATAAAAGAGGTTGCAAGAAGTATTACAAGTTGTATGACTTTTGATTTGCTCACTAGTTCTTTAATTTACTAAGCTGATTTTGGCCATTCAAAGGTAAATGTAGAACCTACATTTATTTCAGACTCTAAAGAAATTGAGCATTTTTTCTCATCAAGTATTTTCTTTACGATTGCTAACCCAACACCAGTACTTTCAACTTTGTCTCGCGCATTCAATGTTTGGAATATCTGGAAAATCTTATCGTGAAATTCGGGCTCAATGCCATCGCCATTGTCTTTTACAGTAAATTCATAATGATCTTTTTTATCTACACATGAAATCTCAATTACCTGATTATCTTTTGAATTGTACTTAATTCCATTGCTTATCAGATTAGAGAAAACCTGCTGTAGAGCAATTTTTTCAGTGTAGAAAACAGGAAGTTGATTCAATATTTTAACACCTGAGTTTTCTTTCAAGATGGTTGATTCGGAAATTTCTTGAACCAATACATTTACATCGGTTCGTTCGTTTTTATATTTCAATCTTCCCGCTCTTGAGTATTGTAAAATACCGTTGATGAGGTTCTCCATTCTACCAACACGACCTCTTAAAAGCGTAAAGTTTTCTTTGATATCACCCTCAAAATGTTCGCCTAAATCCTCTTCAATCCAAATAGATAGGTTATTAATTGCACGTAATGGAGCTTTCAAATCATGCGAAACGATGTAAGCAAATTGGTCTAACTCTTTATTGATAGCCTCCAATTCATGAGCGTAAGCCTGAATGCGCAATTCACTATCGCGTTTGTCGGTAATGTTCATGTGAACACCAATAGAGCCGATTACATTTCCTTTTTCATCGTAGGTTGGAGTAGCACTGATTAATACCCAAATAGGAGTACCGTTTTTATGAATCAATACTTGCTCGTAAACAGATGGCTGGCCAAGTCTTCTAATTTCTTGGGCCTCTCGGTAAATAGATTTGCCAAAATCGTCAAGTAAGTAATCTGCAGGGCTTGAGCCCATCATTTCTTCTTCGGTGTAGCCTACAAGTTTGCAGAAACCAGAGAATACATTTACTACAGTGCCTTCATTATCAACCTCAATTAATCCTAAGTCAAGGTTTTCAATCAGGCTTCTGTACTTCTCTTCGCTTTCTTCAATTTTCCTTTGATTAATTACTCGCTCAGTAACATCCTTATATTGCCACATGTGGCCGTAGTACTCATTATCTACAAAAAGAGGAATGTAGTCTCTTTCCATTATACGACCATCGGCAAAAACGATTTCTTCTTCTAAAACTTGTTTTTTCTCTTTTACTAGCTTGTTGATACGCTTCACAAATAAATCACCGTCTTCAAAAAGGTATTTAGAATCTTCAGCACCAATTTCGCAATCTACACCTAGCATATCTTCAGCAGAAACAGGTGAGTTGAAATATTCGAGTAATTTTTGGTTGATGAGGACTATCTTTCGGTTCTCATCCTCAACCATAATTCCAGCATTCAGGTTTTTGAGTAGCGCATTTTGACGAGCATTAATTTTTAATAATTCACGTTGTTGCTCTTTTCGTTCAGTAACATCACGAACAATAGCAACCACATATCTGAAATCATCTATGGTTACCAATTTAACACGCACTTCAACAGGGAATTGAGAACCGTCTTTACGGATGTTAGTTCCCTCAGCTGAAACACCTTCTGGTTCGGATTCTAAGTCATTTATAAATTCTTCCCACCTGCCTTCTTGATGGAATTTTAACTCAATTTCTTGTAGTTTTTTATACTTAAGTTCATCGTGAGTATAGCCAAGGTTTTTACAAAGTTGGTTATTGATGAACAAGAAATTTCCCAAATCATCTGTAATTTGAAAAGCCTCGTTACTGACCTCAAATAAGCTAGTGAGTAGGTTTAAGCTCCTTTCACGTTCTTTACGCTTGGTGATTACGCTTTCAACAGCTATAAAACCGGTGTTTTCACCATTATCATTAGTTATTGGGTCAATTCTTAACTCGAGCCAATAAGGATGGCCAGGTTTGTTGTAGTTGATAATCTCACCGGTGAATGATTCGTTTTTTTGTAGAGTTTCAGATATCTTCTTAACAGTTTCTGGATCAGTGTCATACCCTTGCAGAATAGACCCTGGTTTTTTGCCTATTACCTCTTCTAATTTGTATTGAGTAATATGTTCAAATGCGTGGTTTACCCATTCAATTTTACCTTCTTTATCTGCTAGAATAATTAGGTTTTGCGTTTTACGTGCAATTAGTGCTAATCGCTGATTTTCTTGCTCAACAAGGTAGTTTTCGTGGATGTCAGCTATAGTACCTGTTATGTGATGAATATTTTTATTGACATAAATGGCTCTAGACTTCATGTGAACCCATCGGTATTCACCACTTGAATTTTTAAGCCTGTATTTAGATTCACATGAATTTTTTTTGCCGCTTTTTAATTCATCCCAATTACGTTTGATTTTTGAAAAATCATCAGGATGAATATACCTGGTAATTTTGGTGTGAATGGCTTTTTCTCTAGATGATTGAGTGATTTTATCCCAGGATGAATTCAGGAATAAGAAGTTTCCATTTAAATCAATCTGAAAAACGATTTCAGAAACAGATTCTATAATTTCCTGCAGTTTTTCGTCTAGGCTTTCAGCTTCTTGAGCCTTAGATTTTGCCAATTCTTTTAACTCTTCATTGGCTTTGTTGAGTTCGTTAAGGCTATTGTCTAAAATAAGGTCAGAACGATTGATGTCCTCATCAAACTCATTATATGCTGCATTTACAGCATCTAAGAATTCTTGTGGAATCTGGTGTTCATCCCCTAATTGTTTTAATTGTCTTTTGAGTAGTTTATGCATTGCTTACTCTTTTATGGTAGTTATAGTCATGGTTTGATTGTGTAATTCACAAACCTTACCTGTTTTAAACGGAGCAATTTCTCCGTATGAATAAAAACCTGTAATCGTGGGATTACTCAATTTATCAGATGCTATTTCTACTTCTTCATCAGTAAGTTGTTTCATTACCAACTTGCGACCTATGCAACTTACAAAAAATGCCAATTCTGGAATTTCGTTGCTTTGTTCAAGTGTAATGTTAGCTGCTTGCTCTGCACCATCAATCAATCTATGGCTATTTGATTTCATGAGCTGAACCAAGCTATTATTAGGGATATCTCCAGCAAAAATTAAACTGTTATCCTTTTCATTTACGTTTAAAATGGTTCTGACAACTCCCTCAGAATTTGCATTAACACGCATATTTATTGGGAATAACAGAGCAGATGAGGGCAGGTTTTTCACGTTATCGCCCAAATAGTATTTATAAAGCTCTAAGGCTGGTGAACCATCAATTTCGTACAGGATATTTCCTTCTGATCGGGTTACTTTTCGTTCAATACCAAAGGGTGTCCAGCCTCCAGCAGATCCATAAGCAATTTGAAAATGATCGCCATATAGCCCAATGGCACTTACAATTCCACTTTTTGGATATCCATTTTCATCAATCACATAAGTTTGTTCAAATCGATCTCCATCACCAGCCAAGCCACCAGTAACAGTAACTGATTCTGGTAAATTTTCTGAAATGCCTTTTACTAACTCACTTCCGTTAACAGATTGGCCATCAGACAGAATGAGGATGTGCTTCAGGTTATCTCTATAAAGTCCTTTAGATAGTTGACTTCCAGCATGAAAGCTATCTTCAGGTTTTTCAACTTTACAATTTTTGTATTTGAAACTAGAATTCTCGTTTTCAAATTTTATGCAGGTGTAAACAATTGAGTTATCAGAAACACCGTGGTTGCTAATTTCGCCACTTGTAGAGCATCCAAAAAGAGTGCTGTTGCTAAATGTTTTTTGAATAAGTTCAATGGCATCACCTTCAAACTGAAATCTTGATCCAAAAATCAGAACAATATCAGGGTCGAAATCAGGTTTTGCAATGCTATTAGAAAGTACTTTAAACTGATGCTGGAAAGTTTTCATAAAGACTTTTCTTATTGCTTAATTTGGAAAGTTAACACAAGTTTTTGTTAGTGCTTACAATGAATACACCAGATTTCACTTATATTGAATGCACTTTCCACATATGCTATAATTGATGTCTTTTGCTATGAAAAAAATTGGTGTTTTTACATCTGGAGGCGATTCTCCGGGAATGAATGCTTGCATACGTGCGGTGGTTAGAACTGCCCATCATCACGATGTTGAAGTGGTTGGAATTTTAGAAGGTTACAAAGGAATCTTAAACAACCAATTTCGGGAGCTGAAAAACTATGATGTTGCTGGAATAATTAACCGAGGTGGCACCATTTTAAGGTCATCCAGATGTCCAGAGTTTTTAGAGCCTGAATACCGCAAAAGAGCGTTCATGAATTTGCAAAAAGAAGGCATAGAAGGCTTAATAGCAATTGGTGGAAATGGCACTTTTACTGGTGCTTTGGTTTTTGAAAAAGAATTTGGAATTCCAACCATTGGTGTTCCTGGGACAATTGATAATGACCTCTATGGAACCGATTATACCATCGGTTTTGATACTGCTTGCAATACGGTTGTACAAGCTTTAGATGCCATTAGAGATACTGCAACATCGCACAACCGATTGTTTATTGTTGAGGTGATGGGGCGCGATGCAGGACATATTGCTGTAAACTCTTGCATAGCTGGTGGAGCAGAGGCTGTTTTGCTTCCTGAAGAAGAAAAAGATTTGCCTGAATTGATGCAGTATTTGAATGAAAAACGCAAAAAGAAAATCTTCTCTAGCATCATAGTTGTGGCGGAAGGCGATCAAGTTGGTGGTGCTGTTCAATTGAATAACATCATTAAAGAAAAATACCCACATTATGATTCGAGAGTAACCATCTTAGGGCATGTTCAACGTGGTGGGTCTCCCACTTATTTAGACAGAATGCTGGCCAGTAGATTGGGTATGAGTTCTGTTGAAGCTTTGCTCAATGGCGAACGAAATCAGGCAGTTGGATTGGTAAATGGCGAAGTTGTTTTGAGTTCTTTCAAAGATTCAATCACCAAGTCTAAAAACATCCATTCCGATTTATTGAAAATGAGTCATATTTTAGTGGCTTAATGAATGAGTTTTCAAGGTCAATAAGTCAGTTAAAAGCTGCATTTAACAGAGATTTACCTGGTGTAGAGCAGCATTTAAAAATGGCTCCATACAACAAAACTTCACGTGAAATTGCGCGTAAAGTCAATCCGAATCCGCGTGAAAGTGCTGTGTTGATTTTGGTTTATCCTGATAACAATATTGCCCACACAGCTTTAATGTTGCGCAATGATTATAAAGGAACTCATGGTGGTCAGGTAAGTTTTCCAGGTGGCAAAAGAGAGGTAATAGATACAAGTCTCGAAGAAACTGCTTTGCGTGAAACGTATGAGGAGTTTGGGATAGATCCAACCAGTGTTGATTTAATTGGTCAGCTAACCGAAATTTATATTCCACCAAGTGGCTTTTTGGTCTTTCCTTTTATTGGTCTTTTAGACTCAAAACCCGAGTTTATTCCTGATCCCAGAGAGGTGAAGGAATTGATAGAAACGCCACTTGATATTATTACACAGCCCAATACCATTAAAATCAAGAAAATTCCCGTTGGTTTGAGCGGAATTAAAGTTGAAGCACCTTACTTTGATATTCAAAATCACGTTGTTTGGGGTGCCACAGCCATGATTTTAAGTGAACTTAAAGCTATTTTGTTACATGAAACTATTTAAGCTGTTTGTTTTTCTGATGGTAACTGTTCCGCAAATTTTGTGGGCGCAATCGGCATATCAAAATATCATTATAGACGAAGCTCCATCGGCTGGTGGGCCAGAAGAGCCAACCATTGCAATATCACTTAAAGACACTCAATATTTAGTTGCTGGAGCCAACATTAACCGTACTTATTACAGTACTGATGGCGGTAGAACTTGGGCTAAAAACCGATTGAGTTCTAAGTTTGGTGTGTGGGGCGATCCTGTAGCCATTTCAAACTCGAAAGGTCATTTCTATTTTTTCCACTTAAGCGATCCAACGGGTAGAAATTGGGCTAGTGAAGAAATTTTAGATCGAATAGTGGTTCAACGTTCAAAAAACAACGGTAAACGATGGAATAAAGGCTGGTCAATTGGACTCAATCATCCAAAAGATCAAGATAAGGAGTGGGCTTGTTACGATCCTATTTCACATGAAATGGTGGTTACTTGGACACAATTCGATCGATATGGTAGTGAGCAACAACAAGACAGTTCTTACATTCTTTTTTCGCGTTCAAACAGAAAAGGAAAAAAATGGTCTGAACCCATTCGAATTAATCAATATGCAGGCGATTGCGTAGATGACGACCAAACTACCGAAGGTGCTGTTCCTGCGTTTGGGCCCAACGGAGAAATCTATGTGGCTTGGAGTTACGATGAGAAAATTTGGTTTGATTATTCTCTTGATGGCGGTGAAACTTGGTTGGATAAAGATTTAGTTGTTGCCGATCAACCTGGTGGTTGGACCATTGATATTCCTGGAATTAATCGTTGTAACGGAATGCCAATTACAGTTTGTGATATCAGCAATTCACCACACAGAGGAACTGTTTATGTAAACTGGGCTGATCAAAGAAACGGAGAAACTGACACAGATATTTTTGTCGCAAAATCTACTGATGGAGGCAAAACATGGAGCGATCCAATTCAGGTAAATGATGATCAGACAGTTGCACATCAGTTTTTAACATGGATGGCTATAGATCAAACCACTGGGAATTTATATTGCGTTTTCTACGATAGAAGAAATCACTTAGATAACCAAACAGATGTGTACTTGGCAACTTCAACAGATGGAGGCTTGACTTGGGAGAATGAACGCATTAGCGACAAACCATTTTTACCAAATTCAGAGGTGTTTTTTGGAGATTACAACAACATTTCGGCACATCTTGGAATGGTTCGCCCCATTTGGACGCATCTAGAAGATGGAAAGCTGAGCATCCGAACCGCTATAATTCAAAAGTAAATGGCTAAATTTTCCTTGAAAGATAGAATCAAAAGTTTTGCCTACGCCTTTCAAGGAATAAAATGGGTGTATTCGCAGCACAATATGTGGATACATACTTTGGCAGCTATTTTAGCAATTAGTTTAGGTTTTTACTTGTGCATTTCAACGCTAGAATGGATAGCGATTATTCTTTGTATTTTTTTGGTTTTTGCTGCCGAAATGATCAACACAGCTATTGAGTTATTAGCTGATGAAGTAGATGAAAATCAAAATATACGAATTGGAAAAGTGAAAGACTTGGCAGCAGGTGCAGTTTTGATGATTTCTATTGCTTCAGCACTCATTGGAGCTCTTGTTTTTATCCCAAAAATCGTTTAGACGAGTATTTCTTTTTCTTTTAGACGAGCAATAAAATGCTCTTTTTCAGATTTTATGGGGTCTGTCAATTCTGTGTTGAATAAATGACAGGTATCTACCAACGCAACATCAAAATGTGGTTGATTTTGCTTGAATTGTTCAAATAAAACGGCTGTAAACGGTGTAAATTCCATATATCGAACCTGAAAATCGGAGTATTTTCTGTAGGTCAACAAGTAGTATTTTCCAGGATGATTGAGCGCTTCTTTAGCATTTAATTTATGAATAGGATAATCAAAAATAGAGAGTTGATGATATGGGTTTATCATGTCAGTTTCACCATTCTTTAATCTCGATTCAAAATCGGAATCATTCATCTGATTTTGGATCTCTATCTCTAGCCATTCAAACTCCAATAAATCCATCAGAAACGGAAATTGATTTTTTAATTCAATCTCATTCTCTGATGTGTAATTCATGAACTCTTTTGGCATTTTCCATACTTCAGCCTCTCGGCAAGCATAATGTTCATGAAACTGGAGTTTTAACTCATTCCAAAGATCAGGATCTACAGATGATTTGGTAATCGGAAAAGCTTGATCGATAATTCCTTGTGCCACATTGTAAACTAATCTCCTGTAATGCTTCAATCTGTCTGGATTTAAAGTTCCAAGTCGATCAGATTTACCTGTTCGCGTATAATTAGCAAGTTCCTTTTGAAGCGCTATTGTATCAGCCTTTAGTTGCATAATTCGTAGACCATTGATTGGAACTTATAGTACGTAATTGATCCATTTCTGCTTGAAGATCAGATAATTCGGGAATATTAAAATCTCGTTCGAGTAATACGGGCACATTGGGAGCAATGGATGTAGTGAATTCAAACAATTCATACACGGGGTCAATAATTGGCTGCCCGTGCGTGTCGATAATCAAATCATCGGCAACTTTTTCATGCCCTGCCATGTGCATATACTTCACCTGTTCTAGTGGTAAAGATTGAATGAATTCCTCAGCGTTGTAGCTGTGATTAAAAGCATTTACATAAACATTGTTGACATCTAGTAAAAGGCCACAACCACTTTCGTTAATGATGTTCGAGATGAAATCAACCTCACTCATTTCAGCACCAACGGGCGTGTAATAAGATACATTTTCGAGTACTAGTTGGCGTTCTAAAATATCCTGAACAATTCGAATTCGTTCTACAATGTGTTTTACCGCATCGGCTCGAAACGGAATAGGAAGCAAGTCGTATAAATGGGCGTTGTTACAATTAGAGTAGCTCAGATGTTCAGAGTAAATTTCAATTTTATATTCATCCAAAAACTGCTTGATCTGCTTTACAAATGAAATATCCAGTTCATCTGGACTTCCAATAGAAAGTGACAATCCATGAGATGTGATTGGAAATTTCTCAGCAGCTTGATCTAAAATACTGCGCCAGTATCCACCAATTCCCATCCAGTTTTCAGGAGCTAATTCAATAAAATCAGGTTTTACGGAATCGCTTTCCAACAATTCTACCGCAAAATCCCTTCGGAACCCTAGTCCTATGTGTGTTGATTTTTTCATGAAAGAAAAAGCTGTTTTCGTCAAAGTGAGACAAAAACAGCTTTTGGAGCTAGATATATAATATGTTTAGTTGCTTCCGCATTTACCTTCGCCACACTTGCCTTCACCGCATTTGTGTTCTCCGGTTTTTTCCGCTTTTTTCTCTTTTTTAGAGGTTTTAGCTTCTCCTTCTTTGCAATTCTTGTTTTTGCAGTTAGGATCAGAGCATTTTTTAGCTTCTTCTTTTTTGCTCTCAGCTTTTTTCTCTTCAGATGACTCTCCACATTTGCCTTCGCCACACTTACCTTCACCACATTTCAACTCAAGAGTAGCGGTAAAGAATGGAGAAACGGCTTGGTTTGATGAAATCAATTCTGATCGCACATCTGCAGCGCTTCCTAAATCTGTTGTTTGAAAAAGCTCATGAGCATTTACCTGAGTTCCTGCAATTACAGCAGTTGCTGCTATCGCGATGTTTTTAATTGATTTTCCGTTTTCCATCTGAGTTGTTTTTTTGATTATTGATCTAATTTATGGATTTTTACCTCTATAACTCAAACACCATGAAAATTTATCAATTTTTAAGAAAAGCATTTGCTCCACTTTCAATCGCTTTGGTTCTATCATTTATGTCTTTTGACACTTCTGTAGCCCAAAACGCTGATGATGTAGTTGGAGTATGGTTAACCGATGGCGGAAAATCTAAAGTAGAGATCTACAAAAAGGGTGATGAATACTTTGGAAAAATTATTTGGTTGCGAGAGCCTAATGAAAATGGAAAACCCAAAGTAGATAAGAACAATCCTGATGATGATCTTAAATCTCGACCATTAGTAGGAATGGAATTATTGTCTGATTTTGAGTTTGACGATGATGAATGGGAAGATGGAGAAATCTATGATCCAGAAAGTGGTAAGACTTATTCTTGCGAGATGACATTAGATGGCAACACGCTCAATGTACGTGGTTACATAGGTGTTAGCTGGGTTGGTAGAACAACAGAGTGGACTCGATCTTCTAAGTAGGCACTTGGCCCAATCTCTTTAATACGAAAAGATACCTCTCATGTGTTGAGGTGTCTTTTTGTATTTTAAGAAGACTCTTCTCCCACGATTTAAAAACTAAGTTTCTTAGTAATTGAATGTTGATTTCGTAGAACGTTTTAGTTCTTGAGTAGATCAATTGTTCACGATCCCCAAATACAAAGCGGTATTCTTTACCTGCCGGAGTTGAAGCAAATCTGCCACCCGTATGTACCAAGGCGTTTCTGAATAGATAAAGGACTTCTCTTTGCTCAGTATTCAGTTTGGTGTTGAAAGTTAAATAGCGATCTAAACGTTTCTGATTACCTCTTTTATTGAGCTTTCCACTAATCAATTGCGACATCATTTCTAGGGCAGAAATGCTCAACAAACCAATCGTTATAGGTTTATCTTCAGAAGTTTCTTTCAGTTCATTTAAGATTTCTTCAAGAACTGACGAGTGTTCTATTTCTTCAATTTCCATTCCTGTAATTTAGCAATCAAACCTAAAAATTGAAAACAAATGTACACAGCCGTTTCAGCAGATGATGCTGTAAAGATTGTAAAAAGTGGTGATCGTGTATTTATTCATACCGCAGCTGCAGCACCACAAGAGCTCATCAATGCGTTAACTAATAGAGGCGATGAACTGAAGGCAGTGGAATTAATCCACATGCATATTGATGGAAAAGCACCTTATGCAGATCCGAAGTATAAGGAGTCTTTCTACATCAATAATTTATTCATTGGTGCCAATGTTAGGTATGCTGTAGAAGAGGGACAGGCATCTTACATGCCCATTTTTCTGAGTGAAGTTCCTTTATTATTTCGCAGAAATATATTGCCATTGGATGTGGCAATGATACAAGTTTCACCACCAGATAATCATGGATTTTGCTCTTTAGGAGTATCTATAGATGCCACAAAAGCAGCCATTGATTCTGCCAAGCATGTTATTGCTCAGATCAATCCTAAAATGCCTCGAACTCATGGCGATGGATTGATACACATTTCTGCCCTAAATAGTTTTGTAGAGGTAGATCATCCCATTCATGTTCATGAGGCAGTAGAACCAAATGCCATTGAAACCAAGATTGGTGAAAATATTGCTGCCTTGGTAGACGATGGAGCAACTTTACAGATGGGTATTGGTGCCATACCTAATGCAGCACTTAAGGCGATGAGTAATCACAAAGATTTAGGAATTCATACAGAAATGTTTTCTGATGGGATTTTAGATCTCTTCGAAAAGGGAGTGATTACTGGTAAGAATAAGCATTCGCATGCAGGTAAAATTGTAAGTGGTTTTGCAATGGGTTCTCAAAGACTTTACGATTTCATGGATGATAATCCACTAGTAAACATGGCATACATTGAATGGGTGAATAGTGTGAAAACCATTCAAAAAAACCCAAAAGTAACAGCTATTAATTCGGCAATTGAAGTTGACTTAACTGGTCAGGTATGTGCCGATTCCATTGGAAATAGATTCTATTCTGGCGTTGGAGGTCAAATGGATTTCATGCGTGGAGCTTCCTTGTCTGAAGGAGGGAAGCCCATCATTGCATTGCCATCAACAACTGCAAAAGGAATTAGTAGAATTTCTACATTTTTAAAGCAAGGAGCTGGAGTTGTTACTACTCGTGCTCATGTTCACTATGTGGTTACTGAATACGGAGCTGTTAATTTATACGGCAAAAATATTCATCAACGAGCCAAAGCTTTAATTGATATTGCTCATCCAACACACAGAGAGAGACTTTACGAAGAGGCAGACCAAGCTTTCAGATTAAGTAAATCTGTATTTGTGAAATAAATGCATCACTTACCACAAATTAAAAAGCCCGATTTGCAGTGCAAATCGGGCTTTTTTTAGATTTATAATGGATTAGTTACCTTTGGTAAGAGTAACTGTACCTCGTCTAGTATAGTCAGAACCGTCTGCACGTTTTCCAGTTACGATGTAGTAATATACACCGTCATTGGAATCGCCACCATCCCAACCTTCGTAAGGATTTGACCATTGATACACTTCGCGGCCCCATCTGCTATAGATTATGCAATTGAAATCTCGCAATGCTGTAGCCCCAGGAATATAAAACTCATCGTTAACACCATCTCCATTAGGTGTGAAAACGTTTGGTGGTTCAGCTTCGAAGGTTACTTCATGCTGTGCATAAGAAGTATCTGAACAACCATATTCATTAGTTGTGACAAGCATTACAAGGTATTGGCCTTCGGTTTGATAAGTGTAAGGATGGAATGGAGCATCACCTGCGTCACTGATTGCAGGCCATCCATAAGATCCGTCTGCTGGTGAACCATTATTCCAGAAGTCCCAATAGACACTATCAGGTGGAACATTAGCTCCGTCTGCTATAAAATCAATAGTAAACGGTGCTCTACCAGATAATCTTTCAGCTGGATTGTATGTTGTTTCACTATTTCCTAAAGAATCTACATAGGTTCTTGTAATACTAACGTCTGGAGCTGGTACAACAGTAATATCATGTGAGATCAAATCACTTGTACATTCGCTATTTTCAGCTCTGGCATAAACTGTTTTAACATCAGATATATCATCATCTGAAGCAACACCCCAGAAATATGGTGTTCCAGATCCGATTTGAGATGAAGAACTAGGTGTGTTAGATTCATACCAGAAAACTGTATCTGGCTCAGATCCTGAAGCACTTAGTACAACAGCCTCACCAACACAAAAGATATCAGAGGTAATTATTGGATCTTCAGGAGTCCTAATAACTTGTAATGTGTCTGTTAACGAAGCAGTACAGCCATTAAGGTTTGTGTACGAGTAATATACTTCCCAAGTACCCTCACCAACTGCTCTAGGGTTAAATCTACCTAAAGCGTCAACGGTAATATTACCTGATCCAACTATTGGTGTAAAAGAATAGGTGACATTGCTCGGATTCCACCCTTTGTCAATACTTATTACAGCTGAAGTTAAGTTATCACAATAAACAAGCTCTCCAATAACATTAGGTGTATCAACAGGAAAAACTTCAATAGTCAATGCCTTTGTTCTGCCACATGAATTGTTTGTATCCGAAACAGTCAAGTATACCGTATCTGTACCAGTTATTGAAGGTGTATAATAACCACTATCTGAGTTAGTAATGCTTGGGCCAGACCAAGAAGCTAATACTGGATTACCACTGCCACCTGTATTTAGGTTGTAATTGTTATACAGCACTAATGTATCATTAGCACAAACATTTATAGGATCCTCAATGAAATTAAAGTTACGAGCACCATATGCAAGTAAACTGAAGGTTTCTTCATTAAAACATGGGTTGTTTAATGTGTATGTAATTTGATAATTACCCATTAGTCCTGTTCCAGCAGGATCCCAAATACCATTTATTGAGTCAATAATACCGGGTCCAGACCATACTCCGCCAGGTGTGTTTGGTGTAAGCGTGTATGGTCCACCAGTTGCACAAAATTCAGTTGGACCTGAATAGCCTGCATCTGGTAAAGGTATTACCTGAACATTTACTGTTGTGTCACTTGAGCAGATTCCAGGTATTGTATAAGTAACAGGGATTGGTCCAGCTTGTGTCAGGTTAGGATCAAAAATACCAAGCACTGAATCAATAATTCCAGTACCAGACCAAGTACCACCTGAAACATATGGTACGCCTATTAACGTATCTCCATTATTACAAACAGGATCATTAAAGTTAAATGAAGGATCTAGTACCGTTACTGATTCTAATGTAATAGTATCGTAATCGTGGCATATACCTGTTAGGTTACTACCTACTTGATAGGTTGTGGTTGTAGCTGGTGAAAGCCATGTACTATCACAATTTATACAGCCAATATTTGTACCCGCGTTTAGAGGGTCTCCACTTAAGATGTTCCAAGTATATGTATCACCACCTGATAGAACAACAGAAGCAGAGTCTTGCAGATAACATATCTGTGGATTGCTTAATGCTGCCTCTATAGGATTATTTAATACTTCAATACTCAGTGTATCAAAACAAGTGTCAATACTGTTAAAGAACATAACAGCATAAGTCAAATCACCATATAAGAAAGTATCATGTAGAGAGAAGTTACCACTATCTTGAAAGATGAAATTCGGATTAACGGGAACTTGTGCGCTATCAATACCATACCAGTTGTATGCGAAACCTGTTGCACAAGTTGTATAGATATCAACATTATCTATACCCCAGTGATCGAATGCTGAGCCAGAAGTATTAATCTGATGCCATCTGATTTGAGTTGATGGTGTTTGTGCCCCTGGAGGAATATTAAAACAGTAATTTGACCAAGTTACATATGGACTTGAACTACTACCCCCTGAATTGTTAATATCAGGATCAAAATAATTGATTGTAGTCCAAGTAACTCCATTATCTGTAGAGTATTGTAAATAAACACCTTCATTCGATTGATCTGGACCCTCACAAGGTGATGCTTGACCTTGGATCGCCATTCTAAAATCGAAACAGATGTTACCTCCGCAAGAAAGATCAAAGTTGACGGTAGCTACAGATCTATTTCCTGCTAAACCATTACCCATCCACATGTGGGCATTTGTAGCACCCCCAGGGCCGTTACCACAAGGGTTATTGAAAGAGATACCAGCTGTACCTTGCCAACCAGGACCCAAGGTACTGTTATCAAAGTCTTCTGATAATTGTATTTGATAGGAAGTTCCATCTGCATTTAGGTGTATGCTATCACCACACAGTACGGTATCATTTAGTGCAGTTAAATCAACTGTACATCCCGTAGTCTGGGCAAAAAATTGTGAGCTAAATACAAGTGAAATAACCCCTAGTAATATGCTTTTAAAGTTTCTCATGGGATTATTTAATTGAAAGGTTACTAAAATTGAACTGAGTTAGTACACTGTAGTTCTTTAGATCAAGATGTTTAATAAAAGCATACTTATACTGCTTGTTATTCATAATGTCGCACTTACCTTCAAGTACTTCATTTGGCCCTAGGTCAAATTGAATTTCATATTCATCAGAATTGCAGGTCTTACAAACATCATCATAGTACAAGTCGTAATTGAACGATATCTCCTTGTTCTCACTTGTTTTGTTGCTATATCTAAACAGCAACCATTGTTGCTTAATTCCATTTGACTCAAATACGCAGTCAGATTTTTTCACTTCAATTAAGAGTTCAGAATTTTCGAAGTATGAAATCCACTGGTCTCCAACATTACTAGTTAACTCGGGTTGGGTCTGCGCAACGGTTACTTTCATTGAAAACAACCATAAACACAATGCAAGTACTGTTTTGTAATTCATAATAAATGTTTAATAATACTGTCAATTAGTAGGTTAATGGTGTGCTTTGAATTTTCTTTACCAGTAGCCAATTAGAGCGGTGTAGATGTAAGACTTTATTCTGTTTTATAAAGTTGCCTGTATTTGCAAAAATAAAAAATCCCCGTATCAATTTCTGACACGAGGATTTTTTAAAGAATTTACTTGGTTATTTTCCAGATGTAATAGTTACGTTACCTTGTCTTTTGTAGTCAGAACCATCTGCTCGACTACCAGTTACAATGTAAAAATAAACTCCATCATTAGATCCGCTACCGTCCCAGCCTTCAGCAGGATTAGACCATTCATATACCAATCTACCCCATCTGTTGTAGATTGAGCAATGGAAGTTTCTTAAAGCTAACGCTCCAGGGATATAGAATATATCATTAACACCATCACCATTAGGGCTAAATACATTTGGTGGTTCAGCAGCAAAGATAACTTCGTGCTGAGCATAAGTTGTGTCAGAACAACCATACTCGTTTGTTGTAACTAACATAACAAGATAATCACCTTCTTTTTCATAAGTATAGGCTTCACTTGGTCTATCACCATTATCACTTATTGCTGGCCATCCAAAAGATCCGTCAGCTGGAGTACCGTTTACCCAAAAATTCCAGTAGACACTATCAGGTGGAACATTTGCACCGTCAGCAATAAATTCTACAGTAAAAGGAGATTCTCCACTGATGCGTTCAGAAGGATCATAAGTTGTTGTATTCTGATCGTTTGAGTCAAGATATGATCTCGCAATTGTTACATCTGGCGCAGGAACAACAGGGATATTGTAACTAACAAGATCACTGTGGCATTGGCCATTTTCAGCTTTTACATAAACAGTTTTGACATTTATTACATCATCATTGCTGGCTGTATTCCAGAAATATGGAGTCCCAGAACCTATTCTAGAACCTGCTCCAGGTGTATCATACCAAAATACGGTGTCTGGTTCAGAACCTGTAGCTGATAGTATAACGTCTTCACCTACACAGAAGATATCAGATGTTACAGTTGGTTCTACAGGTGTTCTTAGTACTTCAATTGTGTCAATTAAGTAACCAGTACATCCATTAAGGTTTGTAAAGCTATAATTTAACTCCCATGTCCCAGCGCCAACAGCACTTGGACTGAATCTACCCAATTGATCAACTGTAATATTTCCTGATCCTGTAATAGGCATAAAAGAATATGTAACGTTACTTGGGTTCCAGCCTTTATCGATACTGATGACTGCTGAACTTTGGTCATCACAGTATTGTAAGTTACCAAATATTTGAGGTGTATCGATAGGAAGCACTCTAATACCGAGAGGGTTTGTACCAGCACATCCACCATTAGTGTCAGTAACAGTCAAGTATACTGTATCAACTCCAGATGTAGAAGGTATGTAGTAACCGCTGTCAGAGTTTGTGATATTTAAACCACTCCACGATTCAACAGTAGGAATTGACAGGTTTCCATTGGTAAGAGTGTAATTACCAAATAAGACTAAAGTGTCATTTAAACAAACTTCAGGCTCAATATTGTTAAAATCGAAATCATATGCCGGATGCGCTACAAGTGTGATTGTATCAGTGTTAGTACATGGTACTGTTAACGTATAATACACGTTGTAACTGCCTTGTAAGCCCGATCCTGCAGGATCCCAAATTCCATTAGCTGGATCGGTAATACCTGGACCACTCCATACACCACCAGGTGTATTCGGGATAAGTGTATATGGTCCACCAGTACTACAGAATTGTGTAGGTCCAGAATAACCTGCATCGGGTAATGGTATTACTTGAACTGAGAATGTATCTGTTGAAGAACAGTTTCCAGCAGGAGATGTCATGGTGTATGTAACATCATGCATTCCTGTGTCAGCTAAGAAAGGATCAAATAATCCATTTAGTGAGTCAACAACTCCAGTTCCAGCCCAAACTCCTCCCGTAAGAACAGGTACTGCTGTATCTACTCCTCCATTTAAACAGAGTGGTGTATTATAACTAAATGAGGCATCGTATGAAGTTACAACTTCAACAGTTCTACTGGCTGTATCTAAACATGCACCAAATGTATCATGTACTATTACAGTATATGATTGATCTGCTGATGGGTATACAAACGGATCGATGATGCTTGTATCTGAAATGTCAGCGTTTGGATTCCATGCATAAGTAAATGCAGCAGGATCATAACCTGTACAGAATTCAAATTGAGTATTAGGTCTGTTTGAACTGGTAGTAGCAGTTGTTGTATTTGAACAAACGTTTGAATTATCAGCTCTGTAATACCTAACAGATGTAAAAGAAGTAGTTGAGTAATAAGTTGATGCATTACTAATGTAACTAGAGTTGTTGAAACAAATTTCAACAACTAGGTTACTTGTTCCGTCCCAATTGTACGGTGTAGCAAAATTATGAACATTCCACCCTGTTGTAGGAGTGTGTGTTGTAGGTCCGAAAACAGTAGTTAAACCAGTTTCCCATGCAGAAGATAAGTCTGAAGACGAAGTACACCCCATTTTTATGGTGTAATTTACTAATGCAGGGGATGAGTTAGTACTAGCTACATCAAAAGCCAAAGAAGAGATTTTTCCTCCATTAGTCATACCCATAGCTTGTAATTCAGCTGCGGTATATAATATTTGATGTTTTGCACCCCAATAGAAGTTACCATAAGGAGCTGGATAACTAATAGTAGTATTAGTTGAAGTACCAGTCCCTGAATAGCCAATGTCAGGTGTGTTGTTACAAGGGGATGGAGCTAAACCACAGTTCGGTCCAATAACTTCACCAAAGTCAATATACGCAGTAGTAGTATCGCCCAAACAAAGTAATGTATCAACGAACCCTACAGTCAGATCTGTTGGGAAATCTGGCGCGAAATCAATTCGTAATTCATTAGATTTAACACATCCTGAGTCGGAGGTGGCTGTTACATAAAATGTTTCAGTAGCTGTAACATTTGTAGCTGTTGGAGTTCTAATGGTATCGTAATCTAAATATGAAGGGTCTGTCCATTCATATGAGAAATTAAATGCTGGTCCGCCAGTTCCTGTATCTGGTTCCGCCCCAATCAAAAATGTGTATAGCGAGTCATTCGGACATACAGCTGTATCTCCAAACACATCCAAATCGAAGTTTCTTACTACAGTAACTTGAATGGTATCTTTTGTTTTACAGAAAGGACTCATGTTTGAAGTTACTTCATATAAAGTAGTGTGTTGAGGGAAAGCCCAAACGTTTCCACCGTTTGTACCGGTAGTATCAGAGAAATTCTGATTTGGACCGGAGAGAATTAGAGGGTCGCCACTAATGACACTCCATTCAAAATAACTACCTCCAGAAGGAGCCATATTTGCAGTGTCAACTCCTCTACATAAAATTTGATCAACTCCCCCTACAGTACCATCTGAAATTTTAATCATAAAGGTTGTACTGGAAAGTCCAGAGACATTACAAGCATCATCTGTTGCATTAACAACAAAAATGTATTGAGGGTTATATCCAGTAGCAGGAACCATCCACTCAACATGAATCATTGCAGTATCACCAAATACATAGTTGACTATAGCACCTGGTAATTGAGCTTGAATATTTGATGTTAATGTTACGCTATCTCCAAATGTTTGAGATGGACTGGTTTGTGTCCACAAAGAATCTGAGAAATAAATATCAAATGAAAAGGAATCGCCTGGACATACTTCAACCGTTGCAGAATCTGCTTGAATACCAGATCCATTAAAGTTGGTGATACCAGGTGAAATCATGTATGGTTGGTTGTTTTCACATGTTTGAACGATGAACTGAATGTCTCGACAAACTCTACCAATGTTAACGCCATTACGATATTCATCAATACATACTTTGATTAACCAGTTACCCTGTGTTACAGGAGTAAATGTTAATTCACCAGTAACTGGATTTAAAGAAACTGGAACATCAAAAGGGTTTGTTGTTGTGTAAGGTGGAGTCCATGCACCAAGTGTCCACGTATTTGATGCATTATCATAATTAACGTATGGATCTCCAAGACTGAAAACTAATGAATCACCATCAGGCTCTGTAACTCCAAAATTATACACGACTTGCTGATTAGCACATACGTATGGAATGGGCTGAGAATAAAACTGTGGAGAATTATTACAAGGAGTTGCCTGTGTATTGAGCATAGCATCAATTACAAAATTAAAAGCAGGAAAATTGTTGGCTCCATTTCTTGCACTTAACTCCCAGAAGAAGTCGTATGGTCCGCTTGCACATGCTGGTAGTACAATCGTATCAGTGAAGATATATTGCTCCATACCAGGTAAATTACCACCATTACAAGTTGAACTAATTAACGCTGAGGGGCATAGTTGTGAAACTTCTAAAACAGTATCGGCTGTCCAGGTATGATTGATGTCCCCGCAAGGGCTATAAAAGGTTACATCTTGAGTTGTGGCAAAAGCCATACCGCTACAATCCCTAAATACATTCATTGTAATAAGGAAGGTATCTCCGCCAAGGCAGGTGTAGGACCAATCAGCTCCTGCAACGTGAGATGCGCTTACATTCGTTGAATTGAACGTAATATAAATCAGGGCAAAGAATGCCAGTAAGAACTTTTTCATATAAAGTGAAATTGGTTTTTGTAAATCCATAGACGTGTTTGGGGGGTGTTATAGTTGCCTTGCAATAGGTTTCAATTCATACGAAAATAGAATTTTTGCACACAGAAACAATAGTTATCAACAAATGAACACAGGGGTGATTCTAGTGGGGAGTGGTATTTCAGGAAGTTTAATCGGCTACTTTCTTAGTAGATTAAAAGTTGATTTTATAGTTGTTGATGATCAAAATCAAAGCTCTCCTTCACGTGTTGCAGCCGGAATTATGCACCCTTTGGTGTTTAAAAGGTTGACAAAAAGTTGGCGTGTTCAGGATTTTAACGAAGTTGTATATCAAGTTTACTCTGAAATAGAGGCGCAAACCGGAGAATCATTCTTTAACATAGAAGACTACCTAAAAGTTTTGAATTCTATTGAAGAGGTCAATAATTGGGAAGCTAAAAGGGCTCAAAGTGATATGAATGAGCTGATGGGTGAAGTTGCCGATAATCAAAACACAGCTGTAAAAGCTGAATTTGGTTTTGGAATGGTTAAGCATGCAGGATATCTAAACACCAAAAAGTTTTTATCAGCTTGTGCCAATCAATTGGGTGATCGATTGATACAACATCAATTTGATTATTCTAAACTTGTTGTATCAGAAGACGGTGTCTCCTATAAAAACGGTGAATTAGACATTCAAGCTAAACATATCATTTTTGCTGATGGTCCAAATTCAGCTCATAATCCATACTTCAATTGGTTGCCGTATCAATTGGTGAAAGGCGAGGTGATAACCATACACGCACCGGAGTTAAAATTAGATTCTATTGTCAATCAAGGGGTGTTTGTTTGCCCAATTGGTGATGATAAGTACACCGTTGGCGCTACCTATGATTGGAAAAACTTAAACCAAGTGCCAACGGATGAAGGTTTGGCCGAATTGGAAGAGAAACTTCAGAAATTCATTCAAACACCTTACACTGTTGTTGAGCACAAAGCGGGAATCAGACCAGCTGTTCGTGAGCGTAGACCATTTATCGGAAAACATCCTAAACACAACAACATGTGGTTGTTTAATGGAATGGGGTCTAAAGCAGTGATGATGGCTCCATACTGGGCAAAGCACTTTGTGAATCACATGTTAAAAGGAGAAACTCTAGATTCAGAGGTTGATATTCAGAGATATTATTCAATTTTTGAAGAAAATATGGGTCATGCGAAAAATTGAACACATCGGAATTGCCGTTAAAGATTTAAAAGCCTCAAACGAAGTTTTCAAAAAGCTTTTTGGTAAAGAGCATTATAAAGTGGAGACGGTTGAAAGCGAAAATGTATCAACCAGCTTTTTTCAATTGGGTGAAACCAAAATTGAGTTATTAGAAGCAACTGCTCCTGAAAGTGCTATTGCTAAATATTTGGAGAAAAACCGCGAGGGAATTCACCACATTGCTTTTGATGTGGAAGATATTTATGCTGAAATCGAACGCTTGAAAGGCGAAGGTTTTGTGTTTATTTCTGATCAACCAAAAAAAGGTGCCGACAACAAATTGGTTGTTTTCATTCACCCAAAATCTGCAAACGGATTGTTGGTTGAATTATGTCAGGATGCTGGGTAAGGCAACAGTAATCGGGTTTTCTTTTGTGATGTGAATGGTTTGAATGCCAACTTGATTGGCTGGAGGCAGATTCTGCGGAGAATCATCTAAAAACAGTGTTTCCTCTGGATTCAAATTCGCAGTTTGCAAAACCGTTTCATAGATTTCTATATCTGGTTTACGCTGATTCATCTCGTGTGAGTAAAACGCTTGGATGAATAAATCATCCATGTGGTGGTTGAATAGGTTTTGAAAATTTTGATAGAATTGCTTTTGGTGAATGCTATTGGTGTTGCTCAATAAATAGATGTTGTAATCATTCTGTAATGCTTTGATGTAAGCTATTCGTTCGGCATCAAAATGGAGCAGTAACGCATTCCAAGCTTGATCGATTTCTGCGTCCGATATATCGCTTTCCAATTCTTTTCGGATAAAATTTCTGAAATCAGATTCAGGAATCAATCCTTTTTCAAACAACTGGATTTCTGGATTTTGAATTGCTTTCGAAAAAACCTGATCAAACTGTGGATGCCCCATTTTTCTGAATCCCTCAACAGTTAGGTTGAAGTCGATGTCGAGCACCACACCACCCAGATCAAAAACAATGTTTTTTATCGCCATTGGTTATTTACTGAAAAGTCCTTTTGCAAAGAATTTTTTAGCGAATGTCAACCCATAATCGGCTAAGTTCATTCCCAAATTAAAACCAGTGAGTTCGTGTTTCAGCTCTTCGGTTTTCATTTTCAATTCCAAAAGGTGCAATTCAGCTTCGTATTTCTTTTGCAGTTTTTTTCTGCGTATTTCTTCCATGGAGTGCATAGGGCAATTGGTTTAAGCGTTGTGATGATGATCTTCTTCCTCTTCTTCGTAAGACTCAATCAATTCATTGAGGGCTTTTATTACTGGATCAACAATCCAGGTTTCACGTTGAGCGTAAACAATTAAACCTCCAATGAGGTAAATGAAAGCCACAATTAGATAACCCAAAGAGTGATAAGCCAGATAGCTGCCAATAAAGTCGGCTGCCCAAAATGAGGCGAAAAACAAGAAAGATCCAACAGTAATGAAAAGGATAAACACCTTGATGACTTGAGTCATTAAAGTGGCCAACTTTTCAAACCCCGAGTACTTGTAATAATCGGCTTTGGCAGTAATGAATTGTATGAGTTTTTCAGATATCTCTGAAAATTTTTGAGTTGTATTGCTCATAGCTTGTTATTCTTCTGTTTTCATGTGCGTAGCCTGTTTGAACTCTTCCGTTAACGAATTCAACTTGTTTTTAAGGCTAGCAATTTCATCCTCGTAATGCTTTTTGAGGTCATCGCCCAGTTCGTTGGCTTTGCTTTTGATTTTCTCTTTGGTTTCATCGTCCATCTCGCGGTCAATTAAAACCGTTGCGATTGCGCCAGCAGCAAAACCCACAGTTAGCGCCAATATGATTTTTCCAGTATCGTTCATAGCAGTTTTACTTTAAGGTATAATGCTAAATTACCGCATTTTGTTTCAATAGGTTGTGATGATTGTCATATTCTTAATGTGAAAATGAAAGAATAGAATTTAAGAGAATTCAACCCGAGTTGGCGGATTAGAATATTTTAAATTCGTATAATTGCCGTCCGGAATTTTTTCCCGGGCCCATAGCTCAGCTGGTTAGAGCACCTGACTCATAATCAGGGGGTCACAGGTTCGAGCCCTGTTGGGCCCACGCAATTAAAGCAAGCCTTTCAAACGTAGTGTGTTTGAAAGGCTTTTTTTGTTTGCAGTTTTTGGTGATCTATGTGTTTCTATAATTATTGATTTTTAAGGCTTTATATTTGAGCTATCCACACGATAGGAATCGTTCGGTAGCGGTGGAGTTTATGAGTATGAAATACACTTTGAAAGTAGATAGGGATACAGGTTTTGAATATGAAGAAATTAGCTTCATTGTGGACGAATTGAAGAAAATTTTAAGCTCTTTTTTTCAAGAAAAATATTACGGTGACGGTATTGTAGAAGTAAGGCATACTTTGTTGATGTATGGGTACCTAGGAGATGACGAAGTTGCTGAAAAGTCAAAGTTATTTAGGAAAGAAGGTATATTGTTAATTAGTTCCAAGTTTGATAATATAAAAGAGTTAGTGAATTGTTCTAATAAAGAAAAAAGAGAGCAAATTGTCTTAAAGGTTAAAGAATCAGGAGAAAGAATATACAGTATGAAGAGATTACCCATAGACTTTAACAAAGATGCCTTTATTAGAGATATAGAGATTGTTTTTTAAATGTGTTGGTAGTGTCTCCTACGCTGGTGCGCGATTCAATCGCGTTCCAAGACTAAAAGATTCTTTTATTCGCTTATATTTTATGGTGTAATGATTGCTGCTTTCGGGTTAGGTGGAAATTGCTACAGGTGCTCAATTATAGATGATTCAGAAAGAGAGATTGAGGCTTTAGGTACATTTTGTGTGAGTGATGATGATGTACGAGCTGTGATGGATAGCTTGAGTAAAGAAAAGAGTGCTAAACTTTTGAGTTCTGATTACGGAATTAGCTGCTCAAAATAACTTGTAATGAGCACTTTTTAGTTCCAAAAAAGCCGACAACTTTCGTCATCGGCCATTATTGATTTGTGATATAGGCTTATTTTAACTTCTCCAAATCTCTTTGAAATCTACCGATAAGATCCTTAGAAAAGGAACTAATGATTTTAGATTCGCTTTCATCAATTCCTTGAGAGGCAGATGCAACAAATTTCATGGCATCAATAAACTCTTCGTAAACTGGAGTTGGTCCATAACTGTGGCAATAGCTTATAACTTTATTGTAGATATCTTCAACTGAAGAATTTCTGTTTTCTTCATAGTTAAATGACCACTTAATTTCTGAAGCCCAAGGATGATTTTTAAGCAGTTCACTCAATGATTCGCGTTCTTCATCTTGAATAACTCCATCTGCCTTGGCTACTGCAAAAAGTAACTCACCCAGAGTCTCATATAATTTTTCTTGTTCAGTCATTAACAGTTCAATTTGATTTGTTGTTGCTAAGATAGCAGAGTGTGTAGGTTTACTGAACAATTATTTTGAGTTTAAGATTAATGAACCACTCGAAACCCATTGTTTGAGAAAGAAGCATGTCTATTTACCCTTCCAATATCAACAGAGTTAAAGTAGTTACAAGAATTGGTGGAACACCACCAAGAACCGCCACGGGTAACCACAATATCTTCAAATTGGTTGAATGCATTTGGTTTGTTAGAACAAAACTCAAATACATTTCCATAAATATCGAATAGCGCATACGGATTGGGAATATAACTACCTACAGGAGCTGTGAGTTGGAAACTATCATTTGGAGATGCGTTAAAGTGGTTTTTCCCTTTCCAGATGTTGGCATATTCATGAATTTTTGTTGAATCATTTCCAAAAAAGAAGACACTATTTGACCCACCTCTAGCGGCAACTTCCCATTGTTCAAAAGTGGGCAAATGAACATCGGCCCAATTGCAATATGCCTCAGCATCTGCATAGCTAATACAAGTTACAGGATGATTCATTTTATCTAGAATTCCTCCTTTAGTTAACCCGTTTGGAAACCTCCAGTTAGCTGAAGAGTCATTTATCCATTCAAATTCATCTAAACCAACTCTAAAAACTGAGGCATTGTGTTTTTTTTCAGCATCTGTAACATAACCAGTAGCTTTTACAAATGCCATAAATTCAGCATTCGTAACTTCATATTTGCTGATTTCGAATGCAGGAAGTGTTACTTTTCTTACCGGGTTAATAGGGTGATTTTCTTCTCCAATAGTGTATTCTCCTTGCGTTATCTGAACAAATTTATTTTCCAAGGTTTTTTCCCATTCGTAGTAATTATGTGCCATTTTAAGAATAGCAGCGTTATTCTTTTTTGAATTTGGAATTGAGTGCTTGATTTTTTCTGAAAAAGGTTTGTCGGCAACTTTTTCATAAAGTGTTGTATTAATAGGACTATTTAAGAACTCTTTATAACCAGCGTTTCTCATCATTTGGCAAAGGGTAGTGAGGATGTAATTGTCTTTGTTTTGCTGTTGCAGATAGGTTGAAATTAAAGCAGGTATGAGTTCACAGAATTGGTAATTTACAATTGCTTTTTTAAATACGTTTTGGACACTGCCTTGCTTTAGAATACAAGCCTGCATCAGAATACTAGTTGAGTCTCTATTACCCAAAATAGCTGAGGCTTGTCTAATGCTCATTCTGTATCCTTCGCCATCAAACCTCAATTCCGATGGTATTTCATTTTCAGAGAAGATGGGGTCGATAAAAAATGTACACGATTGATGGTAAGATTCAGGATAATTAAAGGCGTATACAAAGTGTTGTAGAGCATCTAATTGGGCAAAATCTCGATTACTGATATTCCTGTCTTCGCCATTATTTGTCATTGAATCCACTTTTTTTGACCCCCAACAAGAAAACTCACGATTAGAATTCAAGCTGATATTCATGTCATCAGCAAGTATGGTGTCCAGGATTTCAGTTTCTGAATCTTTTTGGGCAAAAGTATTTTGAGCAAAAAATGAACTTAGGAGTACGGATATCAGTAGTAGATTTTTGAATTGCATAGATTAAATATAAAGCCTTAAAATTAAGTCTAATCTTTTTAGAAAATTACTTGAAAACTTCATTCATCACTTATTCATAGATTTGAGCAAAGCCACTTTATACATGATTCAATTACCATTAAACTGTGATGTTACCTATTTCGATCACTTTCTAAGTGAAACAGAAAGTAAGCAGTTGTATGATTTGTTGAAAGAACGAATCACACTTGAATCGCAGATATTGGAATTGCCCAATGGTGAAGAGTTGATTCTTGACACTCCAAAAACTCAATTTGCTAGTAAAGCACTTATTGATTCTGGTAAAATTCATGAAGCTCAAGGTGAAATCCATGAAATATTTCCAGAGCTTGAGCAGTTGCGAATAAAGCTAGAAGAATTAACTCAATTTGAGCTGGATGTTTGCGTAGCAATCTACTACAAAAGCGGTTTGAATGGAGTAGATTATCATTCAGATTACACCGCTTTTGGTGATACCTCATGTATCCCATCAATCAGTTTGGGAGCTGCTCGTAGGTTTTCGCTGCGCGAGATAGAAAGTCCCAATAATACCTATGATGTTGATTTACAAAATGGCTCCTTGATTGTAATGGGAGAGAATTGTCAAGAACTCTACGAACATGCATTATTAACAGACTCATCCGTTGATTCAGATCGCATTAATCTGACTTTTCGGAAGTGTGGATTTTAGTTTGTGTAAGTGAAAAACCTAAAAAAAATCCCAGATTAGTTTATTCTAATCTGGGATTGGGAGTCGTTAAAAAGGTGCTGGATTAACTGTCTTATGAATTAGGTATCGAATAAACAGACGATATTCTGTTTTGTGAGAGACTCAAATCAGTTACGATACACGCCAATCCATTTTTACCATCGGTTCCAAAAGACAATACCTTAGTTGGCTTTTTAGTTGGTGCAGCCAAAATGTACATGATAGGAACATAAGTGATGGAATCATATGTTTCACCGTTGTATGTCATTTTATTGTCGTTTTCTACTTTTA
>MDTF01004992.1_pt1 | contig 34091 bp, 31 predicted proteins | sample 811191 | NCBI WGS metagenome assembly MDTF01 (sample SAMN05326649, study PRJNA326480) | marine metagenome | isolation source: seawater | place: Southern Ocean | collected 2011 | reverse complement strand
TATGAAACATTTTTAACCTATTAGTCAGCTCAGATACTTACAACAATTGATAAGCCTAAATAACATGCTTGAAGAGATATTAGGTATTTACACAACCGCTTAGCGGTCACTCATTTAGGTTGGGCGCTGCACTTGATTTATTGGAACAAGGCGAAACGATAGAAAAGATAATGCTTAGAGGGGGATGGCACACAGATTCTACGGCAATGAAGTATCTGCGTAACTGGATTATTTAAAACAATAGCCTAATACGGGAAATTTAGCTCATCTCTCAAATTATCAGGAGGCGATGGCAGGCTCTTAAACGCCCTCCAAATTAAATCCGACTTAGGGAAACAGACTACCCACACCGTTAAAAATATTAGGGTAAAATAGACACTTAAGTGTTGTTTGTCGGAATACCAAGCCTCCACCTTTCCTTTATAGGGCCCAATCACATTATCATAAAAGTCTAAAGTTCCTGCATGGCCATCTAAAATATCCTCTTCTCCTCGAAACACTATAGGACCGATACCAGATAATCCCGGCTTTACCTGCACAATGATAGTCTGGGAGTCAGGGGGAAATACCTCGAAACAACGAGGTGTCTGAGGCCTGGGGCCTATGACACTCATATCACCAAGAAAAATATTAAGTAACTGAGGAAGTTCATTGATTTTTGTTTTCCTTAAAAACTTGCCTACAGGCAGTACCCTAGGGTCTCCCTTCATTGTTACTGTTCCAGTACCCATGCTAGGACTATCTTTTATCATTGTCGCAAATTTAAATAATTTAAATAATACTCTATTTTTCCCTACGCGCTCTTGTAAGAAAAATATTTCGCCCTCACCCGACCACTTTAAAACTAACATTATAGGCAACAGCAACGGAGACAAGGCGATCAGTGCCATACCCGAAAATAGTACATCAAAAAAACGAATCAAAATTACATCCTCTACTAAATATTTTTACGCATTATCTTTTCAGCACGACTGCCAGCAAATCAAAACATTACGATAGCAGATTGTGCGTCTCATTCCATATACTTTCTAGACAGAATAACTTAGCAGACAATTGCTTAATCTTTACCCATAATTTGTAGGGGTCTTCATGATACCGCCTACATCATTCAGCAAAATAGATCACTAGACTCGACCGATCATCACCCGTCTAACTAAGTTTTTTCAGATCATATTCAAAGATATATCTTTTTCTATTATCTGGCGTTCGGTATTCCCTAACGATCTTCGCACCCAAAAATTTATGTATTTTGAGCACCAGAGTATTTTGCTCATCGGTCTCACCTCTCACATAATTTGTTCCCATTAACCCGACCATCTTAAGCCAAGCAAGATGAAGTAAAATTGCTTCATTCCCAGATTTTTGACTAGCATCCCAGGCCCAAAAATCCTCATGGGGACCATCTTGCACGACATAACCGTCGTCTGACTCGGCTGAATTAGAGTAATATCTCGAAAGAATCTCCTTAATCAGCTTTGGTTTAATAATTATCTGAGGAGCAGCTGCAAGAAGCAGAGAAAAACGCTTATTACGAAGTGTTTTAATCCGTTCGCTATTATCCATAGAACCCGAAACGAAGCCAAGGAGATTATCGTTCTCATCTACGGCACAGAGAATAACTGAGTTTTTTTCATCAAGAATATATCTATAGTATTTTGCAAGGAAGAGAGCGCCCAGCTTAAACATGAAACTACTAGGTTGCTTTTTTGAAGACTCCCAATGTAAATTGGCGATCTGCCGGGCATCAGGTCTTTTAGCTAATCGATATTTTATTGTTGCCATTGCTCATACTCTCTTAGTCTTTAGCCTGTAGCTATATAATTCAGATAAATCACTTACTAATTCAATTCTCACCGGAATTTTGTAAGTAGGCAATCGTGCCCTACAAAACAATTTCAACCTTTTGGAAAATTCAGCTTTGCCTTCAGCTCTATCTAAGAAAATTTTTGCGCATACAATATTCCCCGTAATAACATGTCTTTCCCCAGAAACTACGACAGCGACGACATTTTCAAGTTGTTTGATAACTCCTTCAATTTCGGTGGGAAACACTTTTTCTCCACCAACGTTTATCAACTCTGACTTTCTACCTAATATTTTAATGTAGTCCCCATCCACTTCTACCATATCACCTGTTTTGAACCATCCGTCATCAGTAAATGGAGAAGGGGCATTCAAATATCCGAGCATTGCTGACTCTGCCTTTATTTCAAGTAAATTATCTACAACTCTAGTCTTATAGCCATCACCGCCCACGTTAACCCAGAGAGAATTATCACTCTTCGATCGAGACCGCATAACGCCAAGCTCAATCAGACCATAAGTTTGCTGTAACCGCACATCAGGGAAGATACTCTTAATACGCTCTAAAGTTGGCAGCGGCATCGGTTCAGTACCATAAGTCATTAAAACTAAACTACTCAAATCATAATTAAGGTACTCTTGGCTAATCAATAGTAAATTGAAAAATGTCGGCGATGCCGGCAATAAATCAATTTTATGTTTTTCTATGAAGGCACATACAGATGCTGGACCCCGCTCTTTTAAAGCCAAGACAGTGCCGGCATTAGAGAGGGTATGGAACATAGTATTGAGACCACCCCAGTGATCAAATAACAGGAAGTTGAGCGTTCTATATGTTTTTGTTCGCTTTTTAAATTTTTCTAACAGCCCGACAAAATCATGAACTGCCGCCTTAGGGTTTCCCGATGTACCGGAGGTAAATAACACCAACCCCGGGTGCTCCTTGATACGAAGGTCTTCATAAAGAGGAGAGGAACCAGCGGAGTCAAGTAGCTCAAAACTAACAGCATCATTTTCATCAGCTGAAATCAAATGTTGTACATGTGCAATTCCATATTTCTCAAAATTATTGCGTGACTGCTGATAATCAAATGGCACAATGATGTTCCCATTTTCAATAAGCGCAAAAAGAATCGCAATTATGTTTGGGGTAAAATCGCCGCTCAAACCAACGACCTGACCTCTAACAATTTCATAACTTTCTAATTCTAGCCTCCATGCGCTTATGTTAGCTAATAACGCAGCATAGGTAATCTTGTTATCTTTGTAGACTAAGGCGCAATCTTGACCTGCTGAAGAAAACACCGAATAAAAAGATCCCACTGACATCATACACCCCCAACATAAAGTACTTCACCATTGATCATGTCACTTGCTTCCAACATGAAGAAGTCTATTACATTACAAACATCCTTCGGCGTTCCAAATTTTTTAATAGATTGACGATCTATTAAACCATCTAATTTATCTGACGCAACTCCACGAATTAGATCAGTTTTCACCGCCGGTGGAGCTACAGCATTGACCGTAATATTATAATCGGCATATTCTCTAGCTAATATCTCAGTAAGCGTAACAACAGCAGCCTTTGACGCAGCATAAATAGCTTCACCCTCTAACTTAAACGGAATTGCGAATGTGACAAAATTGATGATTCTACCAAAGTGATTCTTTTTCATTATTTTCGCTGCTTCACGCGAGAATAAAAACGTTCCTACCACATTTGTTTCTAATATAGATTTAACGGTAGAGATCGGAGTAAGTAAAGAGTGATTCATCGACGCTATCCCAGCATTATTGATGAGCACATCTAACCGCCCATAATTAACTCTGATCTCTCTAAATAAACTTTTAACTTGAATTTCATCAGCCACATCTAGCTCAAAGTGCGTATACCGTTCACTTACATAATCAGCCGGACCTCGGCTACAGCCAACGACCATAAAGCCTTTCTCGACATAGTATTCTGCTAAAAAACGTCCGATCCCTTTGCGGGAACCGGTTATCAATACTACCTTTTTATCAATCACTCTCGTTTCTCCTAATTTGACCTAATTAAATAGCACTTTATAAACTCTTAGTTACTTCCATTCAATAAGTCAAAAATATAATTAACAAGGGTATCGACAGTTCTAAATGGGCTGTTTTTTTGCGACATTGCTTTCGCATCAGCAATCGTTATTACGCGATCAAGAGAATCGGCAATTTTTTCTTCTGTAGCTACTATTAAGCTCACAAGTCCCAAAGAGTCTAATGCTCCATCCTGCGATAAAAATGCAGTTTCAAGCGACTTTACAATCTGATGATCGGCCTCTCTAGTTTCATTTTCATCATCAATAACTTGATACATCAAAGTGACGATTTCATCCTTCGTAGTGCTCATTATTTATCTCCTAATTAATTGTTATTGGATCATTTATAATAGTAACATTGCCATTCCAGCAGATGCCTTTGCAGGATGTAAAATTCAGCCTCAGCTTGTCATCTAGTGTTTGAATTTGTCAAGAAACACTAAAATACTAATTTCAAATTCTTCCGGATTATCTATCATTAGGGAATGACCAGCATCACTAATGATTTGAAGTGTTGCGTTTGGGATTACTTCTGTTGCCAACTTGGTAGCAGTTTTAAGCCCTAGCATAGATGAATACTGCCCTTTCAGTAATAAAGTTGGAGCAGATAAGCTCGCAAAAGCTGACCATAACTTTTTGCTCAAAGAGTTGCTACTCTTTAGATGCTCATCACTACTTTTACCCATTTCCCAAAGGGCTATGGCGAAAGAAGGATCTGTTTTAGGCACCAAACGATCACCCATTTTTTTCAATCCAAAGCGAGCCATATGTCTCAACCGAGACCGCTTAGCAAGTAGATATATAGCCGATCGATATTCATAAAAAGCACGAACAGAATCAAACTCAGAAGGCGCGCTAACAGCGCTTTTTTTTATTTGCATTAACGCCAAGCTATTTGTTTCCGGGGATGTGTCAATAATTACACAGACTTTAGGACTAAATATCTTAGTTTGTAACATTAATGTGGCCACTCGAGCACCAAGTGAGTGCCCGATAATATACCAATCCTCAAATGGCTGAGACTGAATTAACCTCCAAATATCGTCGATTAACTGTTCATGAGTATAATTCTGTTGGCTGCACCAATCAGAATCTCCATGGCCTCGAAAGTCTACAGCAATGACATTATAGCCTTGGCTCAACTGCTTAGCTAAAGTATCCCAAATATGCGCGTCATTAGTAAACCCATGCAATAAAAGGCAGCAACCCTTAGTCTGGATGTCTGCCGGCCAAAATAAATAGTGCAGGGCAAGGTTATCAGAACTTGTGTACTTACGACTCTGAATGCCAACAACGGTGTTCATCGGGTACTATTCCTTAAATAATTTTGTGCTAAATCTTAGTCATTTTAAATCAGATGGCACAACTAAAAGCTCAATAGCAGAGATAACCAATTTTTTCCGGATCGAATAAATCAATTTAATTCTGTTTGCACATCTTTCGAACTACTAACACTTTTAAAAAACAAGACTACATCCTCTGATCAAGATATTTGCCTGTTTCTTTGTGAGCAAATTCTGGTAATAGGCCAAAGAATAAATCAACAATATCCTGTTTATTCCACTTTTCTTGTCCCATTAGTTTTTGAGTACTATCAAAGAACTGATCTAATTTCTGACCGTCGTATACGGGTTGATTTTTTATAATACCAACGCCCTCAAACTGATTCATGTCCAAGTCTTCCTGGTCCGTAAAAAACTCTTCGAAGTCTTTTTCTCCAGTCGTATCACTAGTGAAAAAATAACAAGGCCACTGCTTTTTTTGTATCAATTCAGCGGCTCGTTCTCGTGCCTCCTCTTCTGAAACGCAGTGGTACGGTTCATATCCCATTTCTGTCAAATAACGCTCTGCAATGTCAGAAAAAGTAATTAAATCAAGATGTTCACTTAATTTAGGAAAGAATATATCTCTATTCTCTCCTAGCAGACCAGACATAAGGCACAACTCACCAGATTCTTGAGCCGTAACGAAATATCTTCGCACATCATTCGGAGCGGAAAACGGTTGTCGCTTACTAAAGCGCTGATTAAACCCATGAAGTAAAGAGCCATCTGAAAATGCTACGTTAGCAAAACGAGCCATTGAAAGAGACATTTTTTCACTCTCACGCATCAAAAACATTTCCATAATACGCTTGCTAGCGCCCATCATATTGACAGGATTGGCGGCTTTATCTGTAGACACACAAAAGTATTTTTTAGCTCCATACTTACGTGCGAGCCTAAATGTTTTGATCGTATTGAAAATATTGACCGTAAGCATCCGCATTAAGGTGAACGGATCTTTCTCACTTCGTACATGCTTTAATGCCGACAGATTAAACACATAGTCATAAGGGCCCTCTACCTTCATTAACGCCTCAAACTCGATTCCACCACAATCAATGGCAAAGGTTCTAAAATCACCGTCTATATATCCCTCGGTACTACGGATATCCCGCACAAGCTCAACCATATTGTTTTCACTGATATCAACAACATGAAGTTTTTCCGGATGGCGTTTGAAAATCTCTTTAGTAACTGCTTGGCCAATGGATCCGGCTCCACCAATCACCAAAAAGCGACCTCCACTTATTTTGGCAGCCAACTCATTTGAGAAGGTATTAATATCAACATCAAAGAGCGCTGATTCTCGACCAATCAATCCTAAAGTAGTCCGCGTAAGGCTCATTTCAGGGCCTCTTGCAAGGCACCAGTAACCTGATCAACCTCAGTATCGGTCATTGTGGGAAAAAGCGGTAGTGTGAGCTGCTGTTCACAGATTTGTGCTGTAATCGGAGAGTCATGCTGTGAAAACTGTCCTTTATAAGCTGTAAAGCCCCAAAAAGGTGGGTAATGAATACTAGCTTGAATACCGCTGTTTTTTAGCTTCCCTATGACATCAACGCGATCAGAACCAATGGGCAATAATATAGGCAAGATGTGATACACAGATTTGCAGCTAATGGGCTGGCTCTCAAATGGCAGCTTAATCAATGTTTTCGCCAAATTTGATCTGTAACGCGCAGTAAGCTCACCTCGCCGATCATTTCCTGAAGGCAATTTTTCAAGTTGCACTGAACCTATGGCGGCACGCATTTCATCCATTCTATAGTTGAGACCTGGTCGAGCTATATCGTAGGTAATAGCCCTGCCTTTGTGACGATCAAGCGTTAAGGTAGTCATGCCATGTGATCTTATGTAACGGAGTTCTTGACTTAGATTTTCATCAAGCGTTGACACCATACCACCCTCGCCAATCGACAAGTTTTTATTACTGAAAAATGAAAAACAACCAATATCACCAAAAGTTCCGCATACTTTACCATCAATAGATGCGCCAGGAGCATGCGCTACATCTTCAATCAAACCAATACCTCGAGATTTACACAGCCTACTAATAGCAACGATATCCTTGCATGGATATCCCGCATAATGGACAACTATAACAGCCTTAGTCCGACTGCTGATCTGTTGTTCAATCGCCTCAACTGACATATTCCAATCATCTAGTGACGTGCAATCAGCCAACACTGGAGTAGCTCCAACCAGGGTTACTACATTAATATCTGCAACAAATGTCAGCGATGGAATAATGACCTCATCGCCTGGCAAAACTTTGAGTGCTAAGAGTGCCATATGTAGCGCGGCAGTTCCATTAGCCACAGCACTACAGAATGCATTTTCACCCAAAAATTCACCGAATTCGCGCTCAAAACTAGCGATTTTTTCGCCCATAGAGAGCCAGCCATCGGATACAACATCGGATACTGCCTTGACTTCTCTTTCATCAAAATTTAGCTTAAATAACTGGATTGACCACATACTTATATCGCCTCAATGCTCTGGTAATTAGTGGATGTAAAACCACTAAAATTGGTTCAATGATAGTTTGAGTTACTCATTTTGAATATATGTCGTAAGTGCTTTTTATATAACTTGAGCAACCTTTCATTGGGTTTGAACACAATCATATAGAAACAGCTCCCAAGAAGAACTAGCTACGCTTTAAAACATCTTCTATCTGATCGATCAAAACTTCCTTATCCAGGTAATTTTTAAGGTAAGAACGACCATTCACACCCAGATCAGCAAGTATTCCTCTTTTGGATAATAGCTCTTTAATAGTTGATATCAAAGAAGATGCATCTCCCGGAGGCAGCACCATACCGCACTTCGCTTGCTCTACTAACTTTCCTGTATCAGAATTTTTTTCAGTAAGAGCAATGACCGGCCGTCCAGCGGCCATATAGCCAAGAATTTTACTTGGGATTGATGAATAACCCATTTTTGGAAGCAACGTTACTAATGACACTGTAGACAAAGCTTGTAATTCAGCTAGCCTTTCTCTTGGAACATATTCCTTCATAACAACATTGCCTAAGCCGCGCTCAGAAGCCTGGAATCTCATCTTTTCGAAGTCTACTCCATGACCCACTAACAAAAAAAGTACGTCTTCCATATCCATCAATGCCTCAGCTGCCTCCAAAATCACTGAGGTTCCATGTATTCTACCAAAGGTACCGGAATAGAGAATTACAAACTTACTACTATTGATACCCCATTCAGCACTTAAGCCGCCATCGGAATTAAGCTCATAATCTACAGGATTTATCCAGTTTGGTATCACCTTAATTGGTACGGAAATACCCTTTCCCAACAAATTTGTCTTAAATGAGTCACCTATAACAGTTATGTGAGAGGCATTTCGATACATCCGACGCTCCTGATTTCTCAGGGCGGTTTTTAAAATTGAGTTTTTAATGAGTCCCAAGTTAAAGAAAGCATCAGGATGAATATCCTGCACATTCAAAATATATCCGCAACCAAAATAACGCGCTAACATCCTAATGGCCATTCCTGTTTCATTGGAAGGAATGACCCCATAGATGATGTCCGGTTTTGTTATTTTACTTTTATACCGCCATAATAAAAACCGGAAGTTAAAATATCCAAATAGTTTTGATAAGAGTCCGTTCCATTTGTTTTTCTTGTACGGGAGACGATAAACTTTGGACCCATGGAGCTCTGTCACATGGAAATCGGATACGAAGTCGCCTTCGTTGTGGTCAACTAGCCAAGAAGGAATTCCAGTTACCACCTCAACGGTATGACCTTTTAAAGCAAGCCCAGCGGCAGTCTCACCCAACAGGAATGATATCGGTGCCTGCTCTGGCAAATAAATAGGTGTAACAATTAAAATTTTCATTTCTCAAAATTCCATATATTCTAGAAATTGATTTGCTGTGACTGGCTTGCGTTGACTTGCGATTAATCCTTTATCGCTCTTTAGTAACAGTAACCATCAAGGACGTGACGCTAATAAAGTAATGAATATTTTTCCAACGTCTCAGCGGCGCACTTATGCCATGAAAAATTATCTGACTGTTTACGGCCTAAAGCAGAGAGCTCTGCCCTATATTTAGAATCACCAAGCACTCGCTCTAATGAGCACACTATAGAGTCAATATCATAAGGATCGAAGTACTCGACAGCTGAGCCGCAGACTTCTGGAATACAACTAATATTCGATGCAGCCACCGGGCATCCTGCTGACATGGCTTCCAAAGGCGGAATGCCAAAGCCCTCATAAATAGACGGATAAATAAATAACTCAGCATTTTGATATAGCTTTGCTAGAAGCTCGTCACCACCACTCAACTGCGTAACTTTTTTACTTACACCCAAGCCGTGTATCTTTTTGGTTTCACCAGTACTAAAAGGTCCGCCACCGAAACATAGCAATTTAAAGTTACTACTCAAAACTTGGCTAGATGAAAAAGCTTTTAATACACGCTCAAAATTTTTATGCCCATTTCGAGCACCGACAAATAAAATATAATTCATCATAGGTATATTGAAAGAAAACGCCTCATTGTCTGCAGCATCAAAACTATCAAAACCAAGGTGCACGACAGACACCTTAGAGGGGTCAATATTCCATAGCCTTAATAAGTCAACTTTAGTGTTCTCGGAAATACATATCACATGATCAGCTCTATTGACCGCATCATACTTGTATGAACTAGTCCGATCATTGGGACTAAAGTTTTCTGGAAACAATTCGTGGATCATGTCGTATACCGTCAACACAGAGCGTCCTTTACTCATGGGATAACGTTCAGGATAATAATATGTTTTGTGAATAATATCTGGCCTTACAATCGGGATAGCTATATGACTTGTCACGTGGCTAAAAAATCGAGATAACGACTGCCATTTATCCTTAGCCTTAAAACCAAAAACACGGTCATTTATTGAAATCTGAAGAAGATAATTGTTGATGTAAGTAGGCGCTAAAATAGATGCATCCACGCCATCAACATTGCCGAGCTGCTCGGCTAGTCTCGCATAGTACCGAGAAATACCACCGTATTTCTGTGCGTTAAATATTTGTGAGTCGAACAATACTTTCATAGATAATGGCCATACATCGGAAGTTGAGCATCTGATCAGTTAGTAATATAGCGCTTAGGTAAAGTCGGTGAGAGTGGCATATGAAAGCGTCTAAGTGATATTTTATGCACAATAAATAAAGGGAGGCCTGTCATCAAAAAACCTAAGAAGGTACTCTGAAAGCTACTACCCAAAATTCCAACACCAACCATATATAATGACATTGTATAGAACATAAGATAGAAGCTACGCCCCCTGTATCTATAAGCATCTATCAGCCAAATTATGCAACCACTAAGTACTAGACCTAACGGAATGCCTAGTAAACCAAAATTAAACATCATTTCACCAATCATCCCAGGTGGTATAGCCCCACTCCCATAGGACTCAATACCAAACACGTCTGAGGCAATTAATGTATCAATATTGACGGTTTCTTTGTCAGGGTACAAAAAGCGAGGAATCAAAATAGAAAAAGTATCTAAAAATGTAGACCCAGAACGAAGTTCGTATTGCGAATCAAAAATAGATATAGTTTTAGTGACATCAATAAAGTTTTTACCTGCAAAATTGGACAATACTGCAAAAAAATTATCTATATTACTTGCCAAACCCACAGACACTCTCTGGTAGGTAGTGAAAATAACAAGTAACATTGGACCCATAAAAGCGAGCATTAACTTTCTTCTGGAGAATCTCACTCCAGAGAAAAAACTAAATAGCCCCCACGACAAAACGCTAAATAAAATGGCAGCACGTTGGTCCGACAGTACTGCATAGGATAGATAAATAAGTACGGAGATAATTGCTATTACTTTAGAGCGCTGAGCTCTAAAACCTATAGCTATGTTATGAATCATTAAAAATACAGCTATATAGTTGAAATTAATGATTAATCTCAATAAGCCACTTCCGGAATACTCCTTCAGATCAGATGTAGCAAGGGAGTTCTTACCTTCGAAAGCCATTAACCCGGGATTTGAAATCAAAAAATATATAAAAGCTATTAGTCCTAGCCCTGAAAACCCAAGGCATACTAAAGTATCAAAGTATATTTTTCTTGGTTTTTTATAGTAATCAAATGTAATCCCCCCTCCTCGGAAGCTTAGAGAATACTCTAACCCGAGAATAACCATCACCAGAAAAAAAAATCCACACGCAATATAAGTACCGCCAGCCCAAAACCTCAACGGATCAATACCAGAAAGTATATAGGCACCGACAAAACTTTCGTATCCAGACAGTAAAAGGAGCGTAGGCTTAAAGATTAAGCCATGGCTCATCCCCAGCATAAGGAAAATCGATGCTAAGGGAGCTGATTTACTACTAAAAATATGAGTACAAAGCAACGCTAGAGCAGAGGTTGCTACTATAAAATACACTGCTATTTGCATATCCACCCATACATCAGAATTATCTAGACTCCGTTACAGACAAACTAAAAGTTTGACAGAGCCCCTATTTTAAACATGCTTCTACGTGCCACAAATAAAAGCATGACCATCATTACGAGAACTGGAAGCAATAGTCCTTTGCTATAATAGCAACTAGCTAATATACAGACAAAGGCCAACGTTTTAAGTATATCAAATAAAGTCCCCCTTACTGTATACCCTAGCGCACGCCCACCATGGAATTTCAGCATACAATAAAAAATAAAATTCGCTCCACAGATGGCAAATGCCGTTATATTTCCCCGCCCAAAAGTTCCAAATACATCACCATGCAACCCATAAATTATTAGCAACAGACCCAGAACAAAAATACCGGCACCACTCGACAGATAGAGCTTACCAAACCGTTTTTTTGCAAGAAGTAAAGTGGCTTCAGATATCGCTAAAATAGGCCAATACAACGCCATAAAAATGACCACAACCATAGGCACTGACAAAATGAATTCCGGGAAAAATTGGGAAACAAAAAAGACTAGGAAAAGCTTTAAGGCAATTATCGACAGCACCAAGAAGGCGCGACTAGCCTCAGTGACCTGGGCTGCAAATGCAGTAACCGCCTGTTTAGCCGCTACACTGCCGTCATCTTTACCAAATAAAGTTAACATCTCGGAAAATTTCGCCCAAAGCACTGACTGAACACCAATTTGCGCCGCAATAGCCAGCGAAAAAGCAAATGAATAGATGCTTAATTGCTCAATATCCGCAGATAATCTCAAATAATAATGTCCTGCACTATATAAAAAGACAGCAAACGTATTTTGGATAAGAATCGGGATACCTAACGCTACCAACTGCTTTGCGTCCGCAAAAGAAAATGTTGCCGTACTAAATAAATCTTTATGCATCATCGCGTAATAACAAAACACAATTATATTACTTGCCAAGAGTGCATAAAGAAAAGCGTCTGCTAATGAAAAAGAGCGACTCACAATCCAAAAAAGCAAAAATGAAAGTGCAGCATAACCAAACTCCCCGATCATAACAGTTCCCAGCATGCCGCGAGCTCTTGCAATGTTAGCCAGTATTTCAGTCCCTATAGTAAAGGCGGCTAACCTTAATGCCATGTGTAAATTATAAGTTTCATAATCCCAAATATTAAATAATTCGGACATAATCCCCGATATAAAAGTCAAGACAACAATAACTGATACAGCAAACCAAAATGCCGTAACAGAAATCTCCGAAAACCGACCATCATTTAAAGAAGAATTAGCAAGCTGGAGACTTACAGATTCTCGGACACCTAATCCAAATAAAGAAAATTGCTGCTGTAATATTATAACTATTGAATACAATCCAAAGGCTTCTTTGCCAAGAATACTGGCAACCATAAACCCTCTAAGCATCAGAATAAAAAAAGACAAATAGCGGACAGTGGAGAAACTAGCTAACTTTACTGCAGAGTATTTATGCATTCTAAATCCATTTATGTTGCAGATTACGTTTTAAAAAAATCACTGGGTGATCAACCTATATATGCAGCAACCATCATGTTTTGATTCAGAAAGATAAGTCTTTATTTTGTTTCGTTTAGCCATGCCCGTTTCTTTTTCTCCGTAAGAATCAATGACCATAGATGTGATCTCTGATGCATTGTCCTCAAATTTCGTAGCTATATTGCCAAAAAAGAATTGAATTTTTTTTCTATCCAAACTAACAGAATCATTAGAAAAAATGAAAGCTGTTGCTTCGCTTATCGATTCATTATAGATCGATGAGAACTCTTGCGGCACACCATAATTGTTTAAGGAATCACGAGACATTTTAACTCGTAATACGTCAACCCCTGCAAGCAGACCTTCAAAAAATATTCCGGAATCATTTACAAGAAGCCGATCAATGGAGCAGAAATAATCTTGTACACTTTCATCAATTGGCTTGCGGATAAAAAGCCTAGGATGACCTAGAGCCAATTGCGCTTCAAAGTCGCGGAACGCAGGATGTGGGCGAACAATTAATTTCGTAGAGTCATCATGCGAGAGTATGTTGCGAATTAAATTCCTAACTACTTCCAAATCATCTACTGTAGAGACACACAAACCAATGTGACTATTGCTGCTACTCTTTTTGCGGAATTTTATCGCGTCATTTTTAGGCGATCCCAACAAATAGACGTCCTTGCCATTTAGGACAGATCTTCTCATCATATTGTCTAAAGAGAACTGCCCACTTAAACAATAAACATCTGCGTCGACTGCAGGCCAATAAGTCAGTATTGGAGTATGTTCAACATAAATTACGGTAGCATCAGAATATTCACGCGCCAGCGCTACAGCCGAGCGCGACGCAGGTGACATATGATTTGAGTAAACTACGGTCCTAATGTTTCGCCTTCGATAAATATCTCTCTGCACAATTCTCCAACCCATAACCAATAAAAATTGATCAGACAGAAATTTGTATAAATTCCTTTGTTCAGCCGTAGAAATGAAAAACCGAATTACCAATAGTGGCAGGAATAAGGCCCCGAATAAATATGCTTGAACTGGCGCACTGCCTTTAGTTTTAATGGTTCCGCAATAAAGTACATTAGAATCAGCATCATATTCCAAAAATTTAGTCGACTTATACTCATTGTCAGACCCGCTTAAGATCAGAGTTTCTGGGCGATCAACATCAACATTGATCTTCGGCACCATACCACTTATATGGCGAGCTACCGAACGACATAGTCCGAAGCCAAAGATCCCCAATCTCAGTAGAAATCCTTTCCGAGGGAGATTCTCAGACCCCATTTCCAAAAGACCTATCTCATTATCCGTAAACTCAACAAAAAGCTGCCAATATTGATCAGAAAAGAAAAACTCGACGTCTATTTTAAGATCTTTTATTTTCATATGTCGAACGGCTCTATTTACTTTTTCGAGTTAAACTCTCGAAAAAAAATATATATTCACCGACAGGGCACTATAGGGGACTCGGCTTATACTCATATTTGAAGCGAAACTACTTTCATCATTAGGGACTCATCGCGAGCGACAATGAATCCATTTTCTTTTTCGTAGGATCCCGAATAAAGGTACTTCTCACCATTTAACAAACAAATACTTCCTCCAACCTCCGTCAGTATTACATCTACAGGCGCAAGATCCCAATCCCTGACAACAACGTCTTTAACAAAAGCATCAACAGTCCCATCTGCGACTAGGACAGCCTTTAGACCCATGCTCCCGCACTCTAAATAATCCCTAGTATTCAAACTGTCCATGAGTCTTTTTGTAATTCCGTGCGCACATGGAGTATTGTCAGCAAATTTTATACGATCGTGTGACGTTAATAGCGGAAGTAAGACGTCATTTAAGAAGGCACCGCCGCCCTCCTCGGCGGACCAAGTAGACTTCATTCTCGGCGAATGAATCACACCAAATATCGGACGCCCATGAACAATTAATGCGGCTTGGGATACAAACCCATCAAAGCCGTTATACCAACTAGCGGTCCCATCTATGGGATCAATCAGCCAATATTCTTCAGGCCTTTCGTCATCATGAGAAATATCTTCTTCTGAAATCACAGGCACTCCTGGAAATAATCTAGACAGCCCCCTACTTAACATCTCATGAGCTTGACGATCAGCCTCTGTCTTGAAATCTTTTTCAGAATGTATTTCCCGCAAAGTAACGTCGCTTTGCCATGCTACTAACTTTCTTCCAACCTCCTCAAGCAACTTCAAAACCGGTTTGAATTTATTAGGCATCAATTTCATCAACGAATCTCTCCAGGCTTTGCCTTAAAGTGGCAGAAGGCAAAGCGGTTAACCTTTGATATCGGGATAAGTCAAACTCAAAAAGTGGGTACTTAACTGTCGCCTCAATGTTACTCCCATAAATATCATTTACTAAATGAATTAAGTGATTCACAGAAGATTCACCTAGGCAGCCCAGATTTACTTCTGAAAAGCTATTCGCCACTTTGGGTAACAGATTTACAATTCCTTGGGCCGCATCCACGACGTGAATCCCTGACCAAGAAAGCGGTGTCTGAGGTAAGGATATATCTCTTCCAGTTCGCGCGGATAATATCAGATTGTAAACCAATCCAGATTCTCGAGGCAATCCAAATAGCCCCGGAATTCGCACTGCAAAGCCACTTCTGCCGCTTATTTTGATCAAGTGCTCACAATCAAGCTTGGATTGAGCATACTGACTCATAGGGCCGCAGATTTCAGTTTCAGACACTGGACCATTTCGACAGCTGCCGTATACCGTCATAGATGAGATGTAAATTATTGGACAAAATGACGCCTCAAGAATATTTTGAGTCATCAATACATTTGATTTACCACCTAAGTCATCTTGGTAATCAGATTCTTTTTTGGGGACGGAAGCCGCGCAATGAATTATGCAATCCGGCTCTACGTCATCAATTAACGTTTTTACGCTATCTATAATATTTAAGTCACAACCAGCTGTCGTCTCACCGCCATAAGAACTCACACCATATATATTGTCCGATCCTTTACTAAGCTCACTCAGTAATCTGGTCCCTAAAAATCCTGATGCACCTGTCACAAGTATATTCACACATGGTCCCAAATAATCCAAGAATCACGATCTATGTCGACTCTCGCTTTGCGTCCAATAATTTGATTAATGTAATGAGGACTGACCCCTAACCCAGGCCTTTTGATGGAAAGCATTTCACGCGTAATTATATCACCCTCTTTTATGGCTAAGGACGCATGTATACTGCGACGACCTTTCTCCGCCATTTCAAATTCTTCAGGTCTAGGTCCATTTTTCAAACCGTCTCCCATTGCAACTTCAATATCTCGAATTTTATTGACCATCTCCTTCCATTCTTTGGGCTCCATTGCAAATGAATGATCTGGGCCAGGTAGTTTTCTGTCTAACGTAAAATGTTTTTCTAGAATACATGCGCCCATACTAATCGCCGCAAGACTAATATGATCACCTTCTGTGTGGTCTGAATAACCTACAGGCAAACCGAAAGCTTCTCTCATTACGTTCATTGCACGTAGATTGCTAAGACCGACTGGAGCTGGATAGAGCGAGGTACACTGTAATAAAGCAATCTCAGAATTACCCACACTAGCGGCTGCATCCACTGCTAATTGAATATCTTGCCAAGTAGCCATCCCAGTAGAAAAAATTACCGGTTTTTTGTGCGATGCCATTTCAGCGATTAAATCTAGGTCAGGTAGGTCAAAAGATGCAACCTTATAAATAGGAGTATCAATTTCTACCAATGAATTTATAGCATCAGAGTCACAAGGCGAGGAAAAAAATTGTACCCCGCATTCCTTCGCTTTCAACATCAAATCTTTTTGCCATTCCCTATTCAGCTCTAGAGATTTGATCAATTTATGGGTATCTTGCTTATCTAAATACGAAAAGCCAGGACTTTTAGTGGAGTAATGGCTGGAGGCTTTAAACGTTTGAAACTTAACGGCATCAACTCCACTCGCGGCAGCTGCCTCAATATGCTCACATGCAAGATCAAAATCTTGATTATGATTAGAACCAATCTCTGCGATCACATAACACGGTTGTTCATGTCCGACTTTCTTTTGCCCAACGTTAAATCCATCTTTGATCATAATACGCCTCATACTGAAAAATTTTTTAATTATCCGACTAGGGATTCTGTACTTAACAATACTCGCTTAACCGTATTCATAAAAAATGGTTATGCCAGTGGCGACTCAATGCAGCGCCGTTATTAAAGGGATAAGGCGACTGCTCTAATTTACCATTAAGAAATAAATCAATAGGGTCAACACCAGCGGCAAGAACTAAACAGAAAGTCGTTGAAATTCTGGGGTTTATTTCAAAAGGATAGACCTCACCGTCAGTAGTGAGTATTAGCTGAATGTTATAGGTACCCGCACATGGCACTTTTTGGTGAATAAGTGTACACGCATTCACGACTAAAATATTATCATCAACTTCTGCCCTGATAGTTACTCCCTTTTTTACTGATATTTTTACAGGTACTACACACAGAAGCTCTCCTTTGGAATTGGCAATCATTTGCACAGTGTACTCCGCACCAAAATACTGTCTCTGAAGTACTTGCCGATTAGCATCATTCCCAATTTTTTCGCAAAATGCCTCCACTTCCGTTCTATCAGACACAGAAAAAACGCCTCTGGAACCTCGACCCTCTCGAGGTTTGACAATACACGGAAAGGTAAATTTAGTAATATCTTGATCTAACGACTCCGTTTCCGGGGTTAGAATGCTCTGAACTTCTAATGCTCTAATCATCGTTAGCTTGTCCGACATCGCCTCTACATAGCTTGCGTGTGGCAACATTATTTGGGTCGCTCCCCATTGATCAGCGCTTTCAGCGATTAATAGTAATTCCTCGTCTACAGAAGGAATCAAAATATCCACTTGCAAATCAAAACATAACTTTTTTAGTGCCCCTAAAAAATCAGTATCCGTTGCTAATGGTATTTGTCTCTTGTTGCTCAAAGGGATTGTCGGATCAATATTGGAAATATCTGAGTCAACAAAATATAAATCATATCGATCTGCAAGTAGGCGGAAAATTGCCTCGTTCCCTGCGCCACCGCCTCCGGTGATCATTACGACTTTTTTTCTAACACTCATATTTTATAGTTCCGAGTTAAATTACTTATTAATCGAATTTTTGGATTGTAACTTTAAACTTAGAACTTCCAAGTTTAAAAAAACTAGGATAACGAATGGGGTCAGCGATCCTTAGATGGTTAAATAAATCTAATATAGATTTATTTACATCGAGACTACTATCCTCAGGCAATCGCCTGGGATAGTAACTTATGTCTCCTTTCTGTTTTTCAGCATTCCCCGAAATTTCATCCGGGCGACTTAAAAAATCACGACATAATTTGAAGGTTTTATGCGCCTGTATGGCCCTAAGCTCTTCGATCAATTCAGAGCCATCAAAAGTCATTTTATCTTGTAAAAATATCACACCGCTATCAACCTCATCAGCTGCGTCTAGAAGAGTAATATAAACTACATCTTCACCATCCAATATTTGCCATGATAATGGCGACCAACCCCTACCTTGAGGAAGAGCACTTTCATGAACCACAAGATTGAAACGAAACTTTTCTCTGAACGCCAGAGGGACTATCTTATCGAAGCCTAAATAAAAGCATATGTCACCAAATAGCGGTTCATATAGCTCATGAACCCATCTTACCGCGTGCCCACTTAAAAGAAGCTCTAAACAGAAACCTGTAATATGGTCATTAATCCAGCTTCCTTTAGCCGTCGCCAGGACTACTTGTTTAGCTGAATCTGCAGTCTGACCACTATATTGAACACAACCATTTGAAAAGCGAAACATAAAACAGGCCTCAACATCAGATGACCCATCAACTGGATTGATAATTGGCATTAATAGCAAAACCATCTCGGCCGACTTCATTACTAATTTTGCCAGCATGTCTCTCACGCTTCTATCTAGGGAATAACTAATAACCATTGAATCATCTGTAAGACAATACTGATGTTTGATAACCCCCAAAACTAGCCCGTTGTATTCAATACTGAAAAGCGAGCAATCATTAGCATCAAGATCATTTTGGAGGATTGCTTCAACGCTATCCATGCTCTCAAATGAATAGCCCTCTAAAGCTCCAAAAGATAAAGCATCAGCCCCTATATGAAAAATTTGCGAGGTATCGGTTATCTTGGATAATCTTAAATGTACCAATTCAGCAGATAGCGGCAAGATTCCTTGCAATACCCTAAGGTCACCAAGCCCATCAACGTACTTCGATATTCGAGAGCTAAGATCAGAATTCTGCTCTGTATTGACAATACTCTGTCGTAGATACTTTGACAACATTCCCTCAGACACATCATTATAACTGCCAAGGTAATGGATTAAGTCTTCTTTCTGCAATGCCTCGCAGGCGGGTAATTGATTGTCAGCGAGAGATATCACCAAGGCAGGAAGTCCCATACACATTCTCTCCCACATGGTTGTGCCTCCAGCACCAATTGCAAGATCTGCAACACCCATTAGGCTAGCAAGATTGGGTAACGATTGATGGAGATAAGTTTTAGGCCTTCTACTTATCAGTTCTTTTAAATCTGATAAGAATGGATAGTTACTACCAACTACTACATCGACTTCCAGAAAACTAAATTCGTCCTGCGATAGTGCTTTGAGTGCAAGAGTTGTCATATTTTGCCAATCAGTGCCTCCGAAATAAACCAACACTCTATTTATAATTCCACTTCTTGCCAATAGGATTTTTCTAGAGGCCCTATATTCAGGGGCCAAAATAGCGTATCGCAAACCCAACAGCGTTTTACAAGTGTTAGGAACCAATGCTTCATAGCAACTGAAGTTATCATGACGAAAGTTCTGGTCTATCAGAAAATCGCAATTATGATCACGATTTGCAAGGTCATCGATCACCACAATAGAGACTACATGCGGTCTTATTAAGGTTTCCCATGCAGTATCAAGGCTATAATGATCTACAAACAAAATATCGATAAGCCTATCTTTAAGATTTTCGATAGTGTGCTTAGCATCATCCTGCTGAGATACACCCAGCCAGTCAGTGGTAGTAGCACTCTTGGTGCTCGTGGCACCATTACCAAGAACAACCACCTCAAAGCCCCTGCTCCTTATCAGACTGATCAGATGACCATCCAGAATTCTACAGACAAACACGACTCTACAGCCTTGGGCTGTAATTGTATCGGCCAACACCAGACTTCTAACAACATGACCTGAGCCTATTTCGTAGGATGCATCCACCCTAAACGCAATATTCACTTCACAATCCTTCCCACAATAAACGCTTCCGCAGAGTCGACGCCTACTGTTGCACCCCTCCATTTTGCAAGATGGGTTACTCCGTCGATTGATCTTGGGTGAGGCCAATCACGCATCTCCATTGAATAAACTTCTAAAGCCTTAATTTTTTTAGCCAAATGGCTTGAAATATCTTCGAATAAATTGGGAGAAAAAGCGCCCAATGAGTTAATTTGCCACTCGGTACTCGAGGGAATCTCAAAAAATAAAATTGATTTGACTGAGTAATTACCCTGGGGACGACAAGCGGTGCACACGGCTTGATTCACAACGCGGTGATCTATATTTAAACAGTTGGAATGATGAGTGAAAATAACATCTGGGGTAAACTGGACAATCAGATCCTCAACATATTTGATAACATCCAGAAGTGCTACTGAATCCATTCTATTATCAGGAAAATCTCCAAATATAACTTGGTCGACATCAAGAATCTCATTGGCATGTTTTGCAGCAGAATTTCGGATTTTTAAATCCGCGTTGGAGCTAGCATCCTGAGCAACTCTCGAGGAAACGCCGTCAGCTAGTAATGCAACATTTACGGTTGCTCCTTGATCCTTGTACTTTGCTATTGAACCTCCACATCCGAGGACCTCATCATCAGCATGAGCCGCAATTACTAAAATATTTATGAGCGTGCCTCCTATTAGATTGAACCAATTTATTAAATGAGAAACCTTAATCGAACTGAAAGCCAGTTGGATTAACTTCAGCACCATAATCACTGGTTGGGCGAACAAGTTTAACGCCCGCAAGCTTCGCACGCTCAGAAAGCGTCGCACTAGTACCAGCCAACCGAAGCGTTCTTTTTACGTCTGAACGGCCTTGGAAATATTTTATGTATCTTTCAAGATGGTCTCCTGCAGCTCCATAAACAACAAACATGGACCTTCTCTCGAGAGGGTTAGGGCGCTCGAACATAGCAGGAATGAAATCCTCAATCCTCGGATGCAAACTTAGACTCTTCATAAATTTGAACCGCTTAGCATTACCACTATGAGTAGTTGTCAACTTCCAAATCACTAAATCCCCCGCCTTCGCATCCACATTAACTCCTCCACCTCGAAATTTTGAAGTAGGTATTTTATGTGATCCCGGCATGATCTTGACCCCGCCACTATGAACTTCCGAATCATGCAAATAGATTCCTACTCTAACTATAGGATAGTCACCCTGCCAATCCAGCCCAGAAGCATCTTCTCGATCAGAAATCCGCGAATCTTTATGGTTTCCTCTTACTGCCAAGCCAGATTGAGTGTTACTTTCACCGAAATAAAAAATCTCACTACCGATGAGTGACTTTACTATATCTACGATATTCTTATTGAAAACTAAAAAATCAAAAGGGTCTAACTCTGCGAAAGAAGTTAAATCCCCCAGTATAAAAGTGGCGTCGGGATACTTCTGATCATAGAGAACATTACCAGATTTTTTACTTTTCTCCCTAATAATCTCAAAAGCATCTCTTATTTCTTGAATTCGCCTAGTCGAAATTACATCTTTAACCACTAAGTAACCATTAGACTCAAAGCTATCAATCTCAGCTTTACCAATTTTCATACATAACTCCCTTATCACTCTCATTAATACTATATCCAAAGACTCTTTTATACAAAAAGTGTATCTCGGAAATAGCCTGTATTTGAATTGCTAGCACCTGATTCCACGGAGACACTCCAGCACCTAAGTTGCCCTCGAGTATTATCAGTATTCGTCTTAAAATTTCAGTTAACCCACCTAAAAAACAAAGACTAACTCTTTTTTCACTAATGCCATAGCCAGATACAATTGTTTTAAAAAAATCTTTCAACTCTGAATAATCAGTCTCCTCTGCCCCATGCACAGCTATAACTTGTCTTGCCAACTTGTAAAAGCAGAATCCTAAAGCTGAGGGCCAGGCAACGTTCTTTAATGAATCAATATCAATAATTATCGCCTGACTGGCTCCAACGATAATATTGTGAGGATGGAGGTCTACGTGTAAATTAGCTCGGTCTACGCTCAATAAAGTCGAAAGGCTAGCCGAACATCTAGCTTCCGTGTCGATTAAAAGGTCGATGTTTTGTCTCAACATAAATGCTAGGTCCGCCCCGAACTTAGAATCCCATTCATCGTTGGTGGTTAAGAATTCCGTCAGGATATGATTAGAGTTACTCTGCAACGCTGGTAATTCAGGAAACGTTAACGCCTTGCAATCAGAAAAACCTTGATGGAACTCTCGTATTGCACTGCCCACTAAAGACAAATCTAGCTTCGACCCTGAAAAATAATGACCAGGGATATAGTCCATAGCTATAAAAGGTCGCCCTAAGAGTTCACCCTTATCGCCACCAAGAATATGAGGTCCAGGCAATCCTAAATTTTTGATGTGCGCATAGATAAGCGCATAGGAATCGAAGTTAGCTGAATCTTGAGCATCCAGAAGTTTAATCACTAACGAGCCAATAGAGCCCTCTATCCGGAGGTTTGAAGAATTGATTTCTAAACCCATAACTTTGTGAATATCAATAATTATTCCAATAGAGCTAGAATAATTTTTTCCCAATATCTCAACTAAGCTCCGTACATTATTTTTCTCTTTAACTGTCATAGAAACCCAGTCGGGACCAGATGCAGAAAATCTGTCGCGATAGAAATTCATTTCAATAACTCGCTGTCAATCCACCATCTATTGCATGCACTCTCCCAGTAACGTAGTTTGCACGCGCTGAACTCAAAAAGACGGCGAAATCAGCAATTTCTTGCGGGGATGCAAATCTATTCATTGGAATAGACTTTTGAGCCTCCTGAAGCATCTCTTCAGACGAAATACCTTTGGTTTTGGACCCGGCGTCCATGAGTCCTAACAATCTGTCAGTTAATACGCCACCCGGACATATAGTATTTAAAGTTACTCCGGTCTGCGCCAAAGTCAAAGAGGCTGACTTTGATAATGCGGCAACCCCAGCCCTCATTGTCGCCGACAGGCTCATTACAGAACTTGGCTCAATGGCTACTGTAGATGATATATTAATGAATCGACCCCAATTACTTTCTACCATCGGCGGTGCAAATTTTCGCATTAGTCTGATGGGGGCCATCAAATGCTGATCAAATGCTGCCTGCCAGACACTGTCATCGTGATCCAAAAAAGTTCCGATAGGTGGCCCACCACTATTATTAATTACTATATCCGGTAATCCTACACCGCTAGACAAGAACTCGTACAAAGCGGTTAAGTCATTATCACTGGCTGCATCACCCTGATATATTTTCACCTCCATCTCGGTTGAAGACAAAATATCAGATTGGGCAGATATTAAATTTTCGATGGATCGAGACATGATACAAATCTCAACACCCTCTGCTGCGAGTGCTTTGGCTATCGCCAAACCTATACCTTTACTCCCACCAATCACAAGTCCAACTTTTTTTCCCAGATCTAAATCCATATCTTGCCTCTATATAGGTTCGCCAATAAGTTCATAGTTTATTTTTAAAAGAGCTTTGAAATAATCGTCAAGAGTGGGGATATCTAATTTAACGAAGGGCATGAGATAATTTTCTATCTCTTTTAGATACATGAGCTTGACCTCCTTGTCATTATTCTCCGAGAGAATAAAAAGGTTATCCAACTTGTCGAAAATCTTTATTATTCGAGTAATTTTTTCCTCAGCGATCTCCTCGTAATAAATCTTTTTATAAGCGGGATCCCATTGTAGCGCCCTATCTACAGTTAACGTATTTACATGTTTTATCAGTTCAGGACCCAAATAGGTGGACAGATCTTCAGTGATGCCAGAAACTTCAATAATATTATGACACAAGGCTAACTGAATATAAGGCTCATCAATTGCAGGAAACTGCTCAATTAACCGTCGAGCCACCCTATAGGGGTGGGCCATATACTGGGCCTTAGATAGCTGGCCATGGTTGTAGTCCTGATTTTCCATCTCCGTTGCAAAAGCTTTAATCACTGAGAAAGTTTCTTGGGAACCTTGGGCTCTAAGGATCCGTAGAAAGCGCTCTTTATCCAGCGGTTTTTCACTTTTCATACTGATTAATTGCGTTTCGCGATTATGATTGAACTCAGTTAGCGTCATTCTATCTACCTGACCTTAAACAACAGTTTGAGCGGCTCGCATTCTAAAGAATCGCGAACATTATTTTTTTTGACGCTATTCTTTATGACAGCCATCGTTTCGGAGTAAGCAGCTAATAGCTGAGTAACGTCTGATGATGAATGGGCATAACTGATATTGTGCGCTGAAAGTACGAGTATCCCTCGCTTAAACATTTCCTGTAGAAAAAGCGTTTTCAACAGCATCGTATCATTAACAGTTTCTCTGGAAATATTAATAAAAGACCAGCTAGGATGTCCTGAAAAAGAAAATATCCCGTCTAACTCGTTATCAGTAACAATCCCTCTGACACCTTCCATTATTTTCGAGCCAGTTTGTTCTAACTTTTTTGTGACAATACCGGTTTTAACCAGAGTTAAGACTTCCTTAGCTGCAGCTAAAGATAGATTTTCTCCACCGAACGTGCCAGAAAAAAATATTTCAGAACATAACTCCATTATTTCGCGCTTACCCATGACTGCGGATAATGGATGTCCGTTCGCCAAACCTTTCCCCATAGCACAAAGATCAGGTGTGACGCCAAAAAGCTCTTGGGCACCACCAGGAGATAATCGCGCCCCTGTACATATTTCATCAAAAATCAATACGACTTTATGTTTAGTCGCTAATTCCCTAACGGCTTCAAGATACCCAGGTGTAGGGTATACAGCATTAATGGGTTCCATTATTATGGCTGCAAACTTATCTTTATGGCTGCCAAGCAAATGCTCTAACGCATCTATATCGTTATACGGAAAAGAGAAAGAAAGGTCAGACGTAGCCGCCGGGACTCCTAGATTTTTTGTGGTAGTTCCAATATACCAATCATGCCATCCATGATAACCACATACAGCTACATAATCTCGCTGCGTATACGCCCTAGCCAACCGAATTGCAGCAGAGGTAGCGTCGGATCCATTTTTACCAAATCTAACCATTTCGGCACAAGGAACCATATCGACAAGAAGGGAGGCGACCTCATACTCCAGTTTTGACGGTAACGAAAAAGAAACGCCTTTTTTTAACTGTTCAATCACGGCAGCATTCACAGACGCATGGTTGTATCCTATAGAAACAGCTAGCAGTGAGTTTACAAAATCAACATATTGATTACCATCAATATCCCATACTTTGCTACCCTCCCCGCGATCAATAAAAAGTGGCGAGACCCCAACAGGGTATTGAATTCTACTTTTACTAAAAGTCTGAGACCCTAAAGGTATAATCATTTCTGCTAGGTCCAAAAAATCCATTGAGTTTTGATATGAATTCACTTTAATTTTTCCTCATTATTTGATAAAAAAGCCTCATCCTCTATCAAACTCTTTTTTAAACCCTCATTGCGAGCCCTGAATGCGTTTTTAGCCACAATGTCTGGCCTATCATCGAGTAAAATAAGAATATCGGCCATCGTGAAATTCGCTTTGGACGGATATAAATTTCTATAGACCTCAGTTGCAAAATCGAAATCCTCCACTTCATCAACTGTCCACCTCATTGCCGATAAGTCTCGATCGTTTTCATAACTGTCTAAACTAAAAATTTCTGGATGCCCATACATATAGGGAGTTACATGCTCTCGGTGAGAAGGTAAAACTGCATTCTCCCAAGCATTTAACAAAGCTGAAATTTTAAAAACCTCAGCATCCAGCCCATCAGGATAAGTGGGATTTAAGGTATTAGAAGTATAATCACTACCGCCCTGTAAATGTCGTGCGATTATTTCATCGATGACATTGGGGTCAGTTAATGGACAGTCCGCAGTTAACCTAACCACATGATCACACGAGTCGTTTTTAATAGCATGTACAAAACGATCCAATACATCATTGAGGCTTCCTCGAAAAACTCGGTATCCAGCTGCAGCGCAAACTATAGCGAGATCATCATCAGATTTTTCGCTACTAGTCGCTACAATAATGTCATCTAAAAACACACTTTTTTTAAGCCTTCGAAGCTGGTGCAAAATCATCGGCTCGTCCAGTATGTTCATCAACACTTTACCGGGGAGACGCGTTGAGTTAGTCCGCGCTTGGAGAATGCCGATTACAGTCATTAATATTCCTTAATTATCAAGTTAACTAGACAATTTTCCACATCAGAGGATTGACTAAAGCTTTGTCCTCACATGGACCTACAAAAATCTCTGAACTGTTGGCCTGATAAGCCTCGAGTATTTGCTCTAGTTGATTACAGTTCTCTATTCCAACAATTATTTTTTTAATTCTCTTTTCTGCTTTAACAAACCCTAAGGCTGCTTGAAGCTTGCTAAAACTATTTCTTCTGCAAAAATTTTCCCAATTCTCAAAGTTACTATACCAAGGATCAAAATATGAATTTAACTCAGTAATTTCTCTCAGAATAACACCCTGCAAAAATACAGATCTAGCATGCACCTCTACATTGTCCGCAGTTAGTTTTTGCAGCCAACCAGAAGTAGAGATCCTCTGATCAAAAATATTGTAAGGACACTGAACAATATCTGGCCGAAAATTGTGGTAAAAGGCGTCCAGCTCTTGGGGAGCATAGATAGATACTCCTATATTAATCACATCCCCTTTTATCTTTGAGCCACGCAATAACTTTATCAATGCACTACCAAATCTTCCCGACAGCTCTTTAACATCGTGAATAAGCAATGTATTAATTTTTCGAACCCTTAATTCTAGCAAACTGGATGCAATCGCATCGCTATACCAGTTGTCAATGGAGGTAATGTCATCAGGCACAGCAGGTAGCTTTGTCGTTATCGACCATTTATCGATACCAATTTCACCAAGTACCTTTTGGCTGTCACCATAGGCCATGGCAGTGTCAATGCTATTAACTCCAGCGTCTCGAGCCGTACCCATAATTGATTGGAACTCTTGAGATGTGATTTTTTTTGACGTATATGCTATTCCATAATCAGCCCCTAACTGAGCTGTCCCAAGAACTAATCGTTGACAATCCATATACCTATACACTCGGTTAATTAAACTAGCTGAATTACCTAAAAAATACTTCCCAAAACATCAACAACTTTATCTTGGTCTTCAACAGTCAAACCAGGATACATGGGCAAACTAAGAGCGCTCTGGTAGTACCTTTCTGCTTCGGTGCAGTAATTTTCTGAAAAGCCAAGACGCCTATAGTAAGGCTGCTTGTATACGGGCATATAATGAAGATTTACGCCGATCCCCTCCTCTCGCATAAACTCAAACATCTCATTAAAGGATTTCCCTCCATTTATGGGTTCATACTTAACTACATATAAGTGAAATGCAGAATAAGAATCCTCATTCTGCCAGGGCAACACTAACGGTAAATGCTTTAATAGTTGATTGTACCGATCTGCCAATTCATGACGTTTAGCAACAAACTGATCGAGACGATCCATTTGACTCACGCCAAGGGCAGCTTGGATATCCGTCATTCTGTAATTGAAGCCTAAAAGTATCTGTTCATAGTACCAAGGACCATGAGAGATATTTGCCATTTGATTTTCATCTCGGGTGATGCCATGACTTCGGAGCAATCTTAATTTTTGAGCGACATCGTTGTTATTGGTAGTGGCTAGCCCACCTTCGCATGTAGTTATTATCTTAACGGGATGAAAGCTGAACACTGTAATATCACTGAAAGCGCAATTACCTATAGGCTCACCAAGAAACTTGCCTCCAATAGCATGGGACGCATCCTCAATGATTTTAAAGCCATAGCGCTTACTTAGCGCATAGATTTCAGCCATCTCACATGACTGACCGGTAAGATGAACAGGGATAAGAACTTTAGGCAACACACCATTTTTCTCAGCCTCTTTGAGCTTTGAATGCAAAGCATTCACGGAAATATTATATGTGCGAGGATCTATATCAACAAAGTCAACGGTGGCTCCACAATATAGCGCACAATTACTACTAGCGACAAAAGTTATAGGCGAAGTCCATACTCTATCTCCAGGGCCAACATCTAAAGCAAGACATGCTATATGCAAAGCGCTGGTGGCGCTATTCACCGCCACGGCATTTTTTACACCGCAATAATTTTTGATCTTATCCTCAAAAGCTGGAACTGCGGGTCCTTGAGTAAGAAAATCAGACTGCAGAACTTCAAGCACAGCGTTTACATCGTCTTTAGATATATCTTGGCGGCCATAGGGGATCATAACTATATTTTCCCGATGACTGCTTTATTTTCCTTCAACCAAACTTGCAATTGGTCAATGGACATCCACTCTTTATTGTCGTCGCTCGTATAAGTAAAGTCCTCAGCAACTTTCGCCCCTCCTTTAATTCGGCTGGAATCTGAATTCCATCCATTAATAACCGGTAAAATTTTATAGTGCTCAGCGTACTCAAAGGTAGAAATAGCATCCTCAACCCCAATCATTTGTTCGTGAAGCTTCTCCCCTGGGCGAATACCTACTATTTTTTGTTCTGCATCAGGCGCCACTGCTTTACCTAACTCAGTAATGTTCATCGATGGGATTTTTTTCACATATATCTCACCACCAACAGCATCCTCAAAGGCGTGCCAGACTAGCTCGACAGCATCTTTAAGGGAGATCATAAATCTAGTCATTTTCGGGTCTGTAATAGGTATCAAACCACTGTCTTTGATACTGTTAAAGAAAGGTATTACTGAGCCTCTTGAGCCCATCACATTTCCATATCTGACTACAGAAAACCGAGTTGGATGCTCTCCTGCATATGCATTACCAGAGACAAATAGCTTGTCTGAACACAGCTTGGTGGCTCCATACAAATTAATGGGACTACTCGCCTTGTCTGTTGAAAGTGCAACGACACTCTTAACTCTGGAATCAATAGCCGCATCGATCACATTCATTGCTCCGTTGATATTAGTCTTAACACACTCAAAAGGGTTGTATTCTGCGGTTGGGACTATTTTGGTGGCCGCAGCATGAACAACATAATCAACGCCATCTAGAGCCCTGTAAAGCCTATCGCGATCTCTCACATCACCGATGAAGAAACGGACACGATCATCTCCCTCATAGAGCTTAGCCATTTCCCACTGTTTCATTTCATCTCTAGACAGAATGATTATTTTCTTTGGATTGTATTTTTTTAGCGTCATTGGAACAAAACAGTGCCCAAAAGAACCCGTTCCGCCAGTTACAAGGATTGTACTATTACTCAACATTCGTTTTTACCCCTTTGTTTCGTCTACACAATGATCGATCATGTGTTTGATTAAATTCTCGATTTGACAACTTGCGTTCCAGCCTAGCAATCTATTTGCCTTCCCCGGATCGGCTGCGCCAACCATTATTTCGGACACTCTAAAAAACCTCTCATCAATTGACACATGATCATTCCAATCCAAATCAAAATATAAAAACGCCTGACTTATAAAATATTCAAGGCTAACAGTGCGACCTGTGGCGATAACAAAGTCTTCAGGAGATTTTAGCTGTAACATTGCCCACATGGCCTCAACATAATCGGGCGCATAACCCCAATCACGCGATATCTTGATATTTCCCATGGGTAACTTTTCGCTACTGCCATTAGCTATCCGGTAAGCGGCTTTAATTATTTTCTGCGTCACATAGCTCTCAGGTCTTAACGGTGACTCATGGTTAAACAGGATCCCCGTACAAGCATACAAACCATAAACATCCCTATGCAGTGACACTTGCGCAGTAGCGTTAGCCTTGGCTAAACCGTATGGACTGACTGGATGAAACGGTGTCTCCTCATTGGACGGGCGTCCTTGAGTTTCACCAAATACCTCGCCTGAACCAGCATTATAGAATCGTATATCTCCGCCGATTAATCGTATCGACTCCAGGATATTTATAGTCGCCAGAACAATACTTTGTACAGCTTCAAGAGGCTGCTGAAAAGACAAGCTAACAGATGATTGACCAGAGAGATTGTAAATCTCATTAGGCTGAATAGACGCTATAATCTCATGGACAGCTTTAAAATCGGAAGGGATCATCTTCATTTTAGTGATCAGCGAGTCAACCCCTAAATACTCAAGTCCGTCGAAAGAAGCGGCCTCTAAATCGCGAGACGTCCCGAAGACATCATAGCCTTTGTCTATCAAAAATTTCGAGAGGTATGCCCCATCCTGCCCAGAAACACCTACGATAAGTGCACGCGGCTTAGCGCCTATTTTATGGTTCATTCAGACGCCAATGTTGATTTGAATCCATTAGCCTCTAAAAGAGCAATCTTCTTGGCTTCGACCAAATCAGCTCTTACCATCTCAGAGCACATTTCTTGCGCTGATATCTCAGGTGTCCAACCAAGCAATTCTTTCGCCTTAGAGGGGTCACCAAGCAACGACTCTACCTCAGTCGGCCTAAAATAGCGGGGGTCAATTTTCACTACAACGTCGCCAACTTTAACGCCAGGATTATCGGCACCTGTAATCTTCTCCACTATCGCAACTTCATCTATCCCGCTACCTTCAAATCGCAACATAATGCCTAACTCGGACGCAGACCAAGCGATAAACTCTCGAACGCTGTACTGGACACCGGTTGCGATTACAAAATCTTGAGGCTCATCCTGCTGAAGCATCATCCATTGCATTTTAACGTAGTCTTTAGCGTGACCCCAGTCACGAAGGGAATCAATATTTCCCATATACAAGCATTCGTCAAGCCCCTGACTTATATTCGCCATACCTCGAGTGATCTTTCTAGTTACGAAGGTTTCTCCTCGACGTGGGCTTTCATGGTTAAATAAAATGCCATTACAGGCATACATACCATAAGCCTCTCTATAATTTACAGTGATCCAGTATGAATACAGCTTTGCAACGGCATATGGACTGCGCGGGTAAAATGGAGTTGTCTCTCTCTGCGGAGTTTCCTGCACCAGACCGTAAAGTTCAGATGTGCTAGCCTGATAAAAGCGAACCTTTTTTTCCATGCCTAAAATACGAATAGCTTCAAGAACTCGCAACGCTCCCATTGCGTCAACATCGGTTGTGTACTCAGGGCTCTCAAAGCTCACCGCAACATGACTTTGGGCACCCAGATTGTAGATCTCATCCGGTTGGGTTTCCTTAATAATGCGAGTCAGATTGCTAGTATCACTCAGGTCACCATAATGTAGCTTGAGACGGGCATCGATAGAATGAATATCTTGATAGATATGGTCCAATCGCTGAGTATTAAAAGAACTTGCCCGTCGTTTAACACCATGCACTATGTAGCCCTTCTCTAGCAATAGCTCTGCCAAATAGGAACCATCCTGACCTGAAATTCCAGTGATTAACGCAACTTTATTTATTTTTTCCATACTTAACTCTCCGTTCAAATTCACTCAAATATGAAGATTTTTGACAAAATCTTTGTAGGCAATGTCCAAACCTTGGCTAAGGCTAAAAGTCGGCTTCCAGCCCATCTTTGAGAGCTTTGAACTATTCATTAATTTTCTTGGAGCACCATCTGGTTTAGTTTCATCAAAAGTCACATCCCCTTCAAAACCAACGCATTTAGCTACAGCCTTTGCTAATTCCTTGATCGTAATATCTGAACCGCTGCCTACGTTTATATGGCTCAACATAGGCGTGGTAAGTTTCTGGTAATTACCTACTTCCTCATTCATCACCAACACACAAGCGTCAGCCATATCATCAACAAACAGGAACTCTCTCTTAGGATTTCCAGTCCCCCAAATGGTAACCAGTGGCAGTTTTTGAATTTTTGCCTCATGGAAGCGACGTATTAAGGCCGGAATTACATGACTATTTACAGGATGGTAGTTATCACCTGGGCCGTAAAGGTTAGTTGGCATTACACTCCTATAATCGATCCTTTGACTATCACCAAACTGCCGATTATAGCTTTCGCAAAGCTTAATTCCTGCAATTTTTGCTATGGCATAAGGCTCGTTAGTAGGCTCTAAAGACCCTGTAAGAAGCGTATTTTCGGACATGGGTTGATCTGCTAATTTTGGATAAATACAGCTTGAACCAAGGAAAAGAAGCTTTTTTACACCCACTCTCCATGCTTCATGAATGACATTCGCCTCAACCATTAAGTTTTCATAAATAAACTCAGCTGGGAAGGAATTGTTTGCATGAATTCCACCTACCCGCGCAGCGGCCAAATAAACCTGATCAGGCTTTTCTTGTTCAAAAAATTTCCTTACCTGACCTTGATCCATCAAATCAAGGTCAGCGCGAGCACGAGTTACAATATTAGAATGGCCACTTTCTATTAATTTTCGAACAATAGCCGAACCAACCATCCCTCGGTGACCTGCAACATATATTTTCGGTTGTTTACTCATATACACCTGTAAATTTAGCAATTAATTTAAAGCCTGGAATCTATTACACATCTCGCCCATAGCGATCTTCAAATCTTACGATATCATCTTCGCCCAGATACGATCCCGACTGCACTTCAATTAACTCAAGCTCGACCTTGCCAGGGTTTTCAAGGGCATGGACAACTCCAACGGGAATGTAGGTGGACTCATTCTCTGATAATAAAAATGTCTTATCACCATTTGTTACTCGGGCCGTTCCTGAAACCACAACCCAATGCTCCGCCCTATGGTGGTGCATTTGCACACTTAATTTAGCGCCGGGCTTAACCGTAATTCGTTTAGCTTGATAGCGCTCGCCGCTATCAATAGAATCATATTTCCCCCAAGGACGATAAACTTCACGACTTAACTGCCACTCACTCCGTGCTTGGATCTTCAACGATTCAGTTATCATTTTCACATCCTGAACACTATCTTTATGGGCTACCATCAGAGCATCTTTAGTGGAAACGACAACCAAATCATCAACGCCAATGACTGCTACTAACTTGTTATCCGATTTCACATAGGAGTTACGAGTGTTATGAAGGATCACATCGCCATGAGTGGAATTCCCTTCGCTATCCTTTTCACTAATATCCCAAAGTGATGACCAAGAGCCTATGTCACTCCAACCAGCATCCATCGTCACAACAACTGCGTGTGAGGTTTTCTCCATCACAGCATAATCGACAGATTCAGCAGGGCATGACTCAAACATATCTTTGTCAATTCGCAAAAAATCAAGATCAGTCTTAACGTCCATCACTGACCCCTGACATTGCTCCAGAATATCGGGCCGGAACTTTTTTAGCTCTTCAAGATAGTTGCTCGCCCTGAATAAGAACATACCACTATTCCAGTAGTAGTCGCCTAACGAAAAGTAATCCTGGGCGACATCTGAACTTGGCTTCTCCACGAACGCATCCACCTCAAAACCTTCACCTATATCTTTGCCCCGTTTAATATAGCCATAGCCTGTATGCGGTTCGCTAGGCACAATTCCAAAAGTGACAAGCTTTCCGGCTTCTGCAAGAGGAATTGCTCGTATCACAGCCTCCCTGAAAGCGGCTTCATCTTGTATAACGTGGTCAGCAGCAAGGACCAGCAGCAAGGGATCATCTTTTACAGCTAGCGCAGCCAATGCAATAGCGGGCGCAGTATTACGGCCAACCGGCTCAAGAATAATGGACCCTAGCTTATCAATCTCACG
>MDTF01005072.1_pt1 | contig 34164 bp, 34 predicted proteins | sample 811191 | NCBI WGS metagenome assembly MDTF01 (sample SAMN05326649, study PRJNA326480) | marine metagenome | isolation source: seawater | place: Southern Ocean | collected 2011 | reverse complement strand
TTCATCAAGAATTTGCAACGACCCTCAAAAAGATTATCCGGCCTGGAATAGAACCAGACTTCATGATTTTATCATAAATCTAATTGAGAGCAAAAAATACAAGTTTACTAGCATAATAAAAGATATTTACCCCTTCAAAGATGCTTTAAAATTATATAAAAAAAATATAAAAGATAACAAAATAGTCAAACTTACTTTTAAACATAATGCCTAAAAAAAAAGATAAGATATTAGTTGTAGCTGCTCATCCAGATGATGAAATTCTTGGGTGTGGAGGTACAATAGCAAAATATGTAAAAAGTGGAGCAATAGTTAAAACTATTATTTTAACAAAAGGGATATCTAGTAGACATGAAAAACTCACAGATAAGATAATAAAACTTCAATCAAAATTAAATAAATCTTCTTTATTAGCAAACCAAGCAATTGGAGTGAGAGATATTGCTTTTTATGATCTTCCAGATAATGAATTTGATAGTAAATCACTTTTATCACTTATTAAAATCCTAGAAAAAGAGATAGATAAATTCAAGCCAAATAAAATATTTACACATTTTATTCATGATCTAAATATAGATCATCAGTATACAGCTAAAGCCGTAATTACAGCTGCAAGACCAGAGGATCATAACTCTGTATCAGAAATTATTTTTTTTGAAATTAATTCGAGCACTGATTACCAGATTAACTCAAATGGAATGCAATTTCAGGCAAACTTTTTTGTAGATATTTCAGCTACATTAAAAAATAAAGAAATAGCATTAAAATTTTATAATTCAGAAATGAAGAAATACCCACACACAAGATCTGTGAAAGCAATTATTAACAAAAATATTACAATTGGTAATACAGTTGGTTTACAAGCATGTGAAGCATTTCAAATTGTAAGAAAAATAGAAAAATAAAATGAGTTTAATTATTTTTTTAAAAAAGGTTAAAAATACCTTCTTAACACCAAGAATAAATAACCTGAATTATAATAAATTTTATGACCACAAAAATTTCTTTTTTAAAATATTAAGTAGAATTTTTTGGTTCTTTCCAAACAATCACCAATCTAAATACTGGATAAATGCAAATAAGATAGGTCATGGTTATGAAAAATTTATCGAAATGGATATTTTAGGATTGTCCATCACAAATAAGATAAAGGAATATACAAAAAAGGAAGAAAAGATTTTAGATATTTGTTGCAATGTTGGAAGAATATTAAATGAACTTAATATCTCAGGGTATAAAAATTTATATGGATTTGATATTAATGAAGAGGCTATCAAAAACTCAACTAATGTTTTTAGCAAACTTAATAATGCTAATTTAGTTTGCAGCAATGCTGAAGAGTATCTAAAAAATATAAGTGATAACTTTTATGATACATCTTTTTCTTTGGGAGCGTCGCTAGAGCTCATACCACCGCATTTTGATGTGATAAAACATATAAGCAGAATTACCAAAAATTATTTTATCTGTATAATTAATGAAAATGGACACGCCTATCCAAGATTTTGGAAACATGAATTTACAAAAAATTCATTTAAAATAATAGAGAGCAGCAATGAGTACGAAAAAAGAACACTATTTGTTCTTCAAAAAGTATAATTGAAGCATTAAAGTGAAAAAAATTTTTTTCTTTGAAAATTTAGACAGGATAAATTTTTATTTTTGTTTATTGTTAATCCCTTTTTATAAAAAGATCTACTTTAGGCAAGCCACATTTGCTAAAAACAATTCTTTTTTTAAGAGAAATTTAAATAATATTTTTATTCAAAAAGGTCTGTTAAATTTAGATGGATCACTTGCTAATAAGGCTTATATTTTAAAAAAATTTTTAATTAAAAAATATATTAATAACGATTTTAAAACAGAATTCTTTGATAAATTTTCTGAATTAAATAAAATTCAAGATAAACAAAAGACTATTTATAGTTTAGAGATGCAAATTTATGCGTCAAATATTTTAGCAGTAGACGGCACATCTTATATCTGCATAAAAAAATTTTTCCCTAATAATTCAGTTTATTATTTTCCCTCTATGAAAAAAACTATTTTAACAATGTCTCAAATACAAAATAAAAAATTAACTATTGTTAGTGCATTGGTTTTAATACGAGATGCTAGTTTAATTCTAAATTATCTATTTACTATTGTTTATAATAAAATAAAAAATATTTTTAAATCAAGTAATATCATATTAAACAAGAGTAGTAGCATCCACAAAGAAAATAATAATAACAGTAACGTCAAAAAAATTAATTCATGTGGTGTTGGTTATTTCCCCCACATGGGTTTAAAATATGGGACTTTTTTTAATAAAAATTTTTTTTATTCTGATTCAATTAACTCTCCATTGTACAAAAAAAATATCGATACAATTTCATTTGAAAAACACCTGGAATTAACAACCAGATATTTAAAATTTTTTAAATTAGAGGCCTCACAAACATGCGATATAAGTAAAATTCCAAGTTTAAAAGAAATATTTACTTACATCGTTTTTTTTTTTAAAAATAAAAAGTTTATAAATAAACGGAAACTAATAAATTTTATAATTTTTTTTGAAATGTATTTGTCAATCAATCGATTTAATAAATTCTTTAAAGATAAAAAATATAAAGTTCTAATTTTTTATAACGACGATGAACTTCCACCTACAATATTATTATCCGCAAGTATTAATCAAATAAAAACTATTTCTTTTCAAGATAGATTACTCGCATATTTTTATCATCATCGTGTTTTTTTTGATCTGTATTTGGTAGCTGGAAAAGAATTTAAAAAAATATTAAAAAACCAATTTATGATTAAAAAACATGAGGTATTAGGATTGATAAGACCGGACTTAATTACGCAACAGAAACACCTATCTTTTCCAGAAGAACTAGAAAAAAGAAAAATAAATGGAGGTATCATAACATGTTTATTGCTTGGTCACAGAACAGACTGGAATGTAAATCTTTTTGGAGAAGATGGAACGTCACATAAATCTATTTTAAATTTTTGTAAAGATATTAAAAGATTATCGAAAATATTTAAAGATAAGCATTTTGTTATTAAATTTAAACATGTTGATTTACGTAAAGATGCTCCCTCACTTCTTGTTTCTGTAAATGAAATTATATCTGGATCAGATAATATAGTTTTAATAGAACCGGGTATATCGTATAATGTGCAAAAAACAGTGACAAGTGATAAAATTACCAGTGTTAAATTAATAGAGAATAGTGATTTAATAATTGGTAAATATTCTACAATAATGGATGAGGCTTTGGTAGCTGGGAAAAATATTTTAATTCATGATGCGGAAAATTTTGTATCTTCCTTTGGTTTTTACAGAAAAAATAAATTTTTAATATCAAGTAATTTTGAAGAACTTCAATTTAAAGTAAAAAATATTTTAGAAGGTAATAATGAATTCTCAAAATATTATATGAAAAAAAAAAAGATTATATTAAAGATTATTTAACTGATGAAGGTATCACTGGTAATCCTAAAAAAATGGTTAAAATAATAGAAAAATATATTCAAGATTTACCTTAAATCAGTAAAGTAGTATGAAATATTTATTAACAATATTTATAGAAAATATTTTTAAGACTAAGCAAAATTATATAAATAGACAATTTACTGATAATTTAAAAAAATGAAATAAGTGCTTATTACAGATCTTATTTTCAAAGCAGAAAATATGTATAATTAATTTTTTGCTTTTATTAACTAATAAATATAATAAATATTAACATTAAATAAATTTTAACAAATTAATATGAAAGAAATAATTCTAATAGGAGCCGGAGGACATGCTCAATCGTCTATAGATGTAATTAAATCAAACAAAAGGTGGAAAATATCTTTCTTAGTGGATAAAACCCATGAAATTAAAGGAAAAATTAACATCATTTCAGAATTAAATTTCTTAACCAACTATAAATTAAAAAAAAAAAATCTGCTTATTAGTATAGGGCAATTAAGTAGCGGTAAATTAAGAAAAAAAATATTTGAATTTTATAAAAATAAAGGATGTAATTTTCCAGTAATTAAATCAAAGTCTTCATACATATCTGGTAATAGTATGATCGATGAAGGAACTATAATAATGCATAAAGCTTTTATAAATAGTAATGTTAATATAGGAAAGAACTGCATTATTAATACAGGAGTTATTATTGAACATGATGTTATTATTGGTGATAATGTTCATATTGCACCAGGAGCAATAATTTTAGGAGGATGTAAAATTAATGATAACTCATTTATAGGAAGTGGCACAGTAATTAAGCAAAATACAATTATAAATAAAAATTTTATATTATCATCGGGAGAATATTTTAAAAAATGAAAAAAATTTTAGTTTTAGGTGGTGGAGGATATGTTGGAGTTGAACTTATATCTCATTTAATAAAAAAAAACTTTTATGTTTATTGTGTTGACAAATTTATTTATAAAAAAAATTCTTTTATACAAAACTCAAAGAAAGTAAAAATATTGAATTTGGATATTACGGATAATTCTTTTTGTAAAAATATGCCATCCGATATATCTAGTATAATTATTTTAGCTGGACTAGTTGGTGATCCTATAACAAAAAAATACCCTGAGCTTTCTCAACAAATTAATCATACAGCTATTAGAAAAATAATTAATTTTTACAAAAATTTAAAAGTTAAATTAATATTTGTTTCAACATGTTCTAATTATGGTTTCTTGGAAAATAAAATAGCCAATGAGAAAACTACATTAAATCCAAAATCGTTATATGCAAAACAGAAAGTTAAAATTGAAAAATATATAATTAGTTTAAAAAAAAAATCAGAATTTACACCGGTAATTCTAAGATTTTCCACAGCATTTGGTGTATCAAATAGACCTAGATTTGATTTAACAATTAATGAATTTGTATTGTACGCAGTGACAAGAAAAAAACTACAAATTTATGACCATGAAACTTGGAGACCATATTGTCATTTAAAAGATTTTGCTAATGTAATTCAAAAATGTATTGAGGTTGATAAGAAAAAAATAAATTACCAAATTTTTAATGTCGGAGATTATAAAAATAATTTTCAAAAAATCGAAATAGCAAAATTAATTAAGAAACATATACCTTCTTTTAAGTATGATATTGTAAAAACAAAGAATGACCCACGAAATTATGTTGTTAATTTTGATAAAATTAAAGCAAAATTGAACATTAAAAAGTTTGTTAGTGTTGAGATGGGAATTATCGAGATGATTGAGTATCTAAAAAAACAAAAAAATATTAAAAAATTTTTTAAATTCGGAAATTATAAAGTTAGAAGATAATGAAAAAATTTTCTTTACACGAGCCCTTATTAAGAGGTGGAGAAAAGTTTAATACAAATCAGTGTCTGGATACTGGTTGGCTTTCACCTTCAGGGAATTTTGTTAATAGTTTTGAAAAAAAACTTGAAAAATTTACAAATTCAAATGTAATATGCTGTAATAGTGGCACATCTGCACTTCATATAAGCTTAATTTTAGCTGGTGTTAAAATTAATGACGAAGTTATAGCACCTTCTATAACGTTTATAGCAACTGTGAATACTATTTTATATTGCGGTGCAAGTCCTGTTTTCATGGATTGTGATGATAGTCTGTGTGTTGATATTAATAAATTGTTAGAATTTTTAAAACATAATACCTACTCTATAAAAAAAAATACTTACAATAAGAAAACAAAAAAAAAGATATCAGCCGTTATGATTACACATGTTTTTGGTAACTTAACAAATTTAGAAGAGCTTGTGAAAGAATGTAAAATGAAGAATATAAAATTAATAGAAGATGCAGCAGAGTCGCTAGGTTCTTACTATTCCAATCAAAGTATCCACTCTGGTACAATTGGTGATTATGGTATTATATCCTTTAATGTTAACAAAATAATTACTGCAGGTGCGGGTGGAGCTATTCTTTTTAAAGATGTAAAAGAAAAAACAAAAATTAAAAGATTAATAAGCCAAGGGAAAACAGACAATCTTTTATTCAAACACAAATTCTTAGGCTATAATTATGGAATGCCAAATACCAGCGCCGCAATAGGAGTTGCCCAGCTGGAAAACATTGAACATATTCTAAAAAAGAAAAAAATAATAAGTTCATACTATAGTAATTTTTTTTCTAAAATTGAGAATATTAAAATGAATGAACTAAATAATAATCAAAAAGTAAACAATTGGTTGAATGTAATAAAAATTGAAAAAATAAACTATTCAAGCTTTAAAAAAGGTATTATTCAACTAATTAAAGAGGGAATAGATGTAAGGCCAGTTTGGTATCCTTGTCATAAGCAAGATTATTTAAAGATATATGAAACATATAAGATTAATTTAGCAAATAAGATTTATAAAAATAGTTTATGTATACCAAGTAGTTATTTTTTAAAAGCTAAAGACCTGTTGTATATATGTAAAAAAATAACAAGTGTTTTTAAAAAGAAATAAAAAAATAGTAAAAAAAATGTTATTTAAAAAAGTTAAAATAATTGCTGAAGCAGGTGTAAATCATAATGGAAATATTATTTATGCAAAAAAACTTGTTGATAAAGCAAAGCTATGTGGTGCAGATTATATAAAGTTTCAAACATTTAATCCAAATTTAATTACTACATCCAATAGTACAATAGCACCTTATCAAAAAAAAATTCTACCGAAAATTAAAAAACAAAAAGAGATGTTAGCTAATTTAAGTTTATCAAATACGCAATTTGTCGAATTAGCTTCATACTGTAAAAAAAAAAAAATTAAATTTTTAAGTTCTGCATTCGATATACCAAGTATACTTTTTTTAGATAAAAAAATTGGTATTGATTTTATTAAGATTCCCTCTGGAGAAATAAATAATGTTCCTTATTTAGAGGTTATAGGAAAACTTAAGAAAAAAGTTTTGCTATCTACGGGTATGTCCTCATTAAAAGAGATAAAAAATGCAAAAAAAATACTAGAAAAAAATGGAACTAGATCAAAAAATATTATTATTATGCACTGCATATCAGATTATCCCACTAAAACTAAAGATTTGAATTTAAGATTTATTAATACTATAAAAAAATTTTCAGAAACTGTCGGTTTTTCTGATCATACTCTTGGTTTTGACGCATCTATGGCGGCAGTAGCAATGAATGTTGAGTTTATTGAAAAGCATTTTACACTTAATAAAAAGATGAAAGGTCCAGATCATGCAATCAGTTTAGATATTGGTGAACTTGGGAGATTTATTAAAAAAATTAGACTCACAGAAGAGATACTTGGCAAAAATATAAAGATAATTACAAAAAGTGAAAAAATACTAAAAAAATATGCAAGAAAATCAATTGTTGCCTTAAAAAAAATTAAAAAAGGAGATATTTTCACAAAATATAACTTAACAACAAAAAGACCTGGTGATGGTTTAAGTCCTATTTTTTGGAATGAAACATTAGGTTTTAAGGCTAAAAAAAATTACAAAGAAGATGAAAAAATTTAAAATTATAGTATTTACAAGTGGAAGATCAGACTTTGATCTTTTGCTACCTCTAATTAAAAGACTCGAGGCGAACAAATTGATAGATTTAACACTAATTGTAACAGGATCGCACCTTTCTGCCAAATATGGTTCGACGCTAAATTATATTAAGAATAATAAGATAAAAAAGATTAAAAAGATAAATATCAAATGTGGTAACGTCACCGAAAAAAATATTCCATTAATTTTTGGTAATGCACAAGCCATATATGGTAAATACTTCACAAACATAAAAGAAAAGATTAATCTTTCTGTTATTTTGGGGGATAGGTACGAGGCATTAGCTTTCGCAGCAGCATGTTTTTTTTCAAATACACCTATTGCTCATATCCATGGGGGTGAGATAACAAGAGGCGCTAAAGATGATGTTATCAGGCATACTATAACTAAATTTTCAAATTTACATTTTGTTTCAAACCAAGAACATAAAAAAAGAGTATTACAGTTAGGTGAAAATAAATCTAATATATTTAACTGCGGTCTACTTGGTTATGAAAATTTATGTAAAATAAACCTAATTAGCAAAGAAGAAACTGAGAAAAAATTAAAAATTAATTTTAATAAAAAAACTATTGTAGTTTCATATCACTCAGTAACTACAGTATCACAAAAAGAAAACATTTCCCAATTTGAACAGGTTTTAGATGCTTTAAATCTCTATAAAAAATTTAATATAATTTTTACCTCACCAAATATAGACCCGGGAAATGTTGACATAATCAAAATGATAAAAAAATTTATTATAAAAAATAAAAATGCATATTTTTTTAAATCTTTAGGTCAAAAATTATTTTTTTCTGTTGTTAAAAATTCTAGTATATTTATTGGGAATTCATCAAGTGGAATTTTGGAAGTACCATTTTTGAATATACCAGTTTTAAATATTGGTAATAGACAAAAGGGTAGGTTTAAATTTGTAAAAATATTCGAATCAATCCCTGAAAAAAAAATTATTATAAAAAATATTGATAGTATTATTAAACCACAAAAAACAAAAAAAAATCTTAATCTGATGTTAAAAAAAAACGCAAGCATTCTAATAGCAAGAAACATAATTAAAAAATTAAATAATAAAAAAAATACCTACACAACTAATAAAGTATTTTGTGACGTAAATTTTTAATCTAATAATGAGTGAAATTTTTTATAAAAACTGGAAAAAGGCAATAATTGACTCAAATTATTTATTAAAAGAGGCAATTCAAAATTTAAATAAAACAGCATTAAAAGTATGTTTTGTTTATAAAAAAGATAAGTTTTATGGAACTTTAACAGATGGAGATATTAGGCGGGGATTAATTAGAGGTCTTCAATTAAATGATAAAATTGATCTAATAGTAAATAAAAAACCAGCTTTCATACTAGAAAAACAATTAGAAAATAGAAGTATAATTACAAAGATATATAAAAATTTTAATTCAAACCTAATACCTATTGTAAGTTCAAAAAAAATAGTTGTTGATATCTTTAGGAATGAAACGCCCTTAAAAAGCAGCAAAAAATTAGATTATGAGATGATTATTATGGCAGGTGGCAAGGGGAAGAGACTAATGCCTTTAACAAAGAATACGCCTAAGGCCCTCGTTAAAATAAATGGAAAGCCAATTTTAGAAAACATAATATTAAAAGCAAGAAATGAAGGAATAAAAAATTTTAATTTAGTGACATTTCATATGCATAACAAAATTTTTAAATACTTCAAAAATGGAAAAAAATTAGGTGTTAAAATTAGATATACTCGTGAAAAAAATCCTTTAGGTACGGCAGGAGGTATCATCCTTTTAAAACCAAAAAAGAACAAAATATTTATTGTTTCAAACTGTGATATTATAACTAATCTGAATTATGTAGATGTAATAAATTTTCACAAAATAAATAAAAATAAAGTTACCATTGCTTCAAAGTTTTTTAAATTAAATAACCCCTACGGTGTAATTAAATTAGATAACTTGAAAAATGTAATTAAAATTGATGAAAAACCATCTGAGAATAATTTAATTAGTGCAGGAGTATATGTTTTGAATTCTAATGTTTTAAAGTATTTTCATAGAAACAAGAAAATTGATATGACTGATTTTATAAATTATTTAGTTTCTAAAAATTTGAAAATAGGTACGTTTCCAATTCATGAAAATTGGGTTGATGTTGGAAGTTTAAGTGATTTAAAAAAGATATAGGATAAGTCATGAATTATTCAAAAAATGATAATACTTTAAAAAAAAAATTTGATATTAATGGATGGGTTCTTGTTAAGAGTCTATTTTCTATCAAAGAAGTTACGCAAATTAATAAAAAGATTGATGCTTTTCTTAAGAGAAGTATCAAAAAATATAAAGGTAAAAGTATTAATTTTACAAATAATGACGATGGAACTGAAATAAAAAATATCAATTCTTTCCATAGTTTGTCAGATTCACCATATATTAAAAAAAAGTCCAAAAATGATAAGATTATAACTATAGTAAAAAATCTTTTAGAAGCCAATCCAAAATATATAGCTAGCGAGTTATTTGCTAAACCAGCTGGTAAGGGTTTGAAAGCACCCGCACATCAAGATAATTATTATTGGTGTATAAAAAATGGTAATGCCTTAACTGTGTGGGTAGCTTTAGATTCAGTATCCTATAAAAATGGAGGTTTGACATACTATAACTCTACTCACAAATTAGGGGTGGTTAATCACAAACCTTCTTTTGCAAAAGGAAGCTCTCAAACAGTTTCAAACATTAAAAAATACGTAAAATATAAAAAAATTTGTCCAAAACTTTCTCCAGGAGATGCGTTATTTCATCATAGTGAAATAATTCATGGTAGCAGTGAAAACAAAAGTGGTTTAAGAAGAAGAGGATTGACCTTTCAATACAAAGATCAATTAGCAAAATTTGACATCAAAATGAAAAAAAAATATTTAAAATCACTTAATAAACAAATCATTTTAAGAGAAAAAAATAAAAACCTATAATGCCTGGATATGAATTAATTGATTGGAAAGAAAAGAAAGCTTTAAATAAAATTTTTGATGAGGGATCTATTTTTTTTGCTCATGGCTTTGATAAAATTAGAAAGAAATATCATGTCAGAGAATTTGAAAAATTATGTGAAAAATATTTTAAATCAAAATATTGTTTGATGGTTTCGTCAGGAACTGCAGCAATTAAAGTTGGACTAAAATCATTAGGAGTTAAAAAGGGTGATCATGTTTTAACACAATCATTTAATTTTATTGCAACTATAGAGGCAATATTAGATGTTGGTGCTATACCAAAAATTGTAGATATAGATGATTCTTTAAATATGTGTCCTGAAGATTTAGCAAAAAAGATTACGAAAAAAACCAAAGCTATAATTCCAGTTCATATGCTTGGCTTTTCTGCAAATTTAAAAAATATTAAACTAGTGGCTAAAAAAAGAAATATTAAGATCTTAGAAGATAACTGTGAAGCTATTGGAGCAAAATATAAAAATTCTTTTTTAGGTACTCATGGAGATGTTGGTGTCTTTAGTTTTGATTTTGGTAAAATTATAACAACAGGTGAAGGTGGATTAATTTTAACAAATAATAAAAAAATATATGAATATTGTAAAGAGTATCATGACCACGGACACATGAATTTAAAAAATTTTTCAAGAGGAAACGATAAAGCTCGAATTAGAGGGTTTAATTATAGAACAACAGAATTTCAAGGAGCAATTGGTAAAGTACAGTTAAAAAAACTTAGTTTATTATTAAAAGATAATAAAAAGAAATATTCAATTATTCATACTATTTTAAAAAAAAAATTTTCTTTTAGAAAAATACATAATCAAACTATTCCAAATTTTGATACTTTTATATTTTTTGAAAATAACCCAAAAAAAAGAAATAAAATAATTAAGATTTTATATGATTATAAAATTGGTACAAAAAATTTGCCAGATTCTATAAAGTGGCATTGCTCATATTTCTGGAGCCATTGTTTGCCTACTTCTGAAATCAAAGCATCAATTTCAACTAAAAATAGATTAAGTAAAGCTATTGCAATTCCAATCAATTATAAAATTAGTACAGAAACTTATAAAAAAGCAGCTATGGAGATAGCTAAAACTTTATGAAGTTTTTAACCATTATTCCAGCAAGAGCTGGATCTAAGGGAATTAAAAACAAAAATTTTGTAAATTTCCTTGGTAAACCTTTAATAGAATACACCTTAGATTTTGCTAAAAAATTAAAACACAATAAAACTATAATATCATCTGATTCAAAAAAAACTAAAAACTTAATTGATAAATATAAAACTATAAAAGGTTATAAAAGGCCAATAAAATTATCTAAAGATCACGTGCTATTAGATGATACATTAGAACATGTTATTAGTTGGGCAATTGAAATGGGTATAGATTTTGACTATATTTTGTTATTACAGCCCACCTCCCCTTTACGAAAAATATCAGATTTTAATAAATTAAAAAAAATTCTAAAAGAAAAAAATATTGATACCTTATGTTCAGTTACTAAAGTTAAGTATCACCCTGCTGAGTATGTAAAAAAACATAATCAATCTTGGTCATTCTTACTTAATGTTAAAAGGGGTTTGAGACAAAAGTATGAAAATAACTACTACTTTATTGATGGTTCATTTTATGTGATCAGCAAAAAATATTATTTAAAAAATAAAAAAATTTTATCTAAAAACAATTTTTTTTTCCCAATATCAATAGATTACCCAATTGATATTGATAATCTAATTGATTTAAAAATAGGTGAAACAATCTATAAATATATAAATGGAAATAATAGAAAATAAAAATTTCGAAAAAATATACAAAAAAGAATTTCAAGAATTTATAAATAATAATATTTCAGACATATACCATGAGATTATATTAACTGGTCCTAGTACGGGAAATCGAAATTTTGTAATAACTGAAAATGGAAAATTAATTGCAATAGTCCCATTAAATTTTGAAAAAAAAAAATAATTCTAATTTAGTGGGCTCTTTTTTTGATCTATCAATTCCTGGGCCAATATTTGTAAAGAACTTAGAGTTAAAAAAATTTAAAAAAATCATAAAATTAGTTATTAGTGAGATTGATAAAAAATGTCTACAAAACAATATAAGCGAAATTAAAATTAACTTTTCTGATTTAATAAAGTTTAATACAGGCTCACAAGAATATTATATTCTTTTAGAGGTTTTATCTAACTATGGGTTTACCAATAAATCTTTTATTGGTTTAAGAATAAATTTAGATAAAACAAATGAAGAAATAATTAAAGATTGTTCAAAAGGACATAAGTCAGAAATAAAAAAGCAATTAAATTGTACCTATATTTTTGAGACCTATCAAGACAACAAAATAGGATTTGATGATTTTAAAGACATGGTAAAAGAGCAAGTAGATATTGAGGATTATTGTGAACCGCTTTATAATTTATTTCTACAAAATAAAATTTTTCTTTCATATTTAACTGGTCCAGAAAAAATTTTTTGTAGCATTTTTTCTGTTGCTGGCAACTCAGTAGAATATTTTGTTGATACAATGTCATCAACTAATCATCATTCACTTATAATAGCTGCTGCAAAGTATTTTAAATCATTGAAAAGATTTAAATATCTAAACTTTGGAATAGTTAATTATCTTGAAAATAAAACTTTAAGTGAATCAAAAAAAAAACAAAATATTTCAATATTCAAAAAAGGTTTTGGTGGAGAAAAATATTTATTATCAATTTTCCAAAAACAATATTTTAAATAAAATGCCAATTGATTTAATAAAAAAAATTACAAAAAAAAAAGATGCGGTCTTTACATCCAATTGTAGTACAGCAATATTTCTTTTATTAAAATCCTTAGGTCTAAAGAATAAAAAAATTATAGTTCCTGTTAATATTTGCTTTGATGTAATTCTAAGCATAATATTCTCAACTAATATTCCAATAATCGTAGATACGAATGATAAATTAAGTTACGATATCTTGGAATTTAAGTTAAGCTTACAAAGTAATGACAAAGTGGGTGCTGTCATATTCCCTTATGCATTTGGCAATAGTCATAATTTCAATGATATATTCAAAATTTGTAAAAAAAAAAAATTATTTTAATAGAGGATATTGCCGGATCCTTTGGTGGGAAGATTGGTGCTTCATATTTTGGATCTTTTGCAGATTTTACTGTAGGGAGTTTTGGTCAAGGAAAAATAATTGATATGGATGGAGGCGGATTTATTGCTTCTAACAAGATAAGTATTTGTAATAAGGTTAAATCTAATTATGATCTATTAAAAGAACATACAATCAAAAATAAAAATCTGTATTATAAAGTCAATACCATATATTACAAAATACTATCTAATAAAAAATATAAAAAACTCTTTAATAAAAACAATTTGCAAATTTTTTTTGATGCTTTTATTTATAAGAAAAATTTTGACAAAAAATATTTTAAGATACTCAATTCAAAAATAGTTAAAATTGATAATATAAATTTTATAAGAAATAAAAAAGCTAATTATTTTGAAAAAATTTTAAATTTTAAAAAATTTGTTTCTATCAGACACAAGAAAGGATCTGTATATTGGAGAAAAAATTTCTTAGTTAAAGATCTTGATTCCTTCAAAATTATCAATTATCTTAATTTACAAAATATTTATGCAAGAAAGTATTACGCTCCTCTAAATTATATTTTTCCTTTTTTTAAAAAAAAATTTATAAATTATGAAAAAAATTATAAACATTTGATAAATTTTTGGGTTGGTAATGAAACAAATTTTAATGAAATTAAAAAAATAAAAAAAATTTTAGGAAATATTTATAATGTTAATTAAACCACTCTTGCCACACCTCGAAAGACAATTTACTGAACTGCCTAAAAAAGTAAAATTTTGTAAAAGGTGTGTGATGTCAAATCAAAGGCCTAGGATAAGTTTTGATGCGCAAGGTATTTGTGGACCTTGTAATTATACTGAAATGAAAAAAAATGATATAATTGATTACTCGATTAGAAAAAAAGAATTAGAAATTTTATTTGATAAATACAGAAAAAAAGATGGTGAATATGATATAATCGTGCCCTGCAGTGGAGGAAAAGATTCATCAACTATTGCACATAAGCTTAAACATGAATGGGGAATGACTCCGTTGTGTGTTACATTTTCACCTCCAGTTTATACTGATATTGGAAGAAAAAATTTAACAAACTTTATTAACTCAGGATTTGATCATAAATTAATCACTCCAAATGGAAAAATTTATAAGCTTTTTGCAAAACTATGTTTTGCATATATTGGAGATCATGAAGAAATATTTGACCATGGGCAAATGTCAGGGCCAGTTCAAGAAGCTTTAAGGCATGGAGTAAAACTTGTTATGTACGGTGAAAATGGAGAGTTAGAATATGGTGGTGATATGAATACTATTAATTTTAAAGGTATGCCATGGGACTATTATGATAAAATCTACTTTAGTACCTCTCTTGATAAATTGTCACAAATTGCTCAAGAACAGGGGTATTTTGATTATTATAAAATAGATTTTAAAAAAAAAAACTTGGATATATTTCAACTACCGAGCAAAGATTTATTGATTGAAAATGATATTCAGTTTCATTGGTGGGGATATTATAATAAATGGATACCTCAAGAAAATTATTATTATGCTGTAAATAATACTGGTTTCGAGGCAAATCCAGAAGGTAGAATGGAAGGAACATATTCAAAATATGCACAATTAGACGACGTTACTGACTCTTTCTTGTATTATTTAATGTATATAAAATACGGATTTGGAAGAGCAACATCCGATTCATCTCACGAAGTTAGAGATGGCCATATTTTAAGAGAGGAAGCGGTAGCATTAGTAAATAGATACGATGGTGAATTCCCAGACAAAAGCTTTAAAATTTTTTTAGAATATCTAGATTTAACTGAGGGGGAGTTTTGGGATATAGTCAATAGGTTTCGTCAAGATCACATATGGGAAAAAAAAGGAGCAGACTGGAATTTAAGACATAAGGTCAAATAAAGATTTTATAAAATAATTAGATTATTGATTAATTACATTAAAAAAAAGAAATGTAGGTCTAGGGTTTTTAGACAATCTTATTAAATTGATAAATATAATATGGTAAAAAAAATAATAATTTTAACTTCTACAGAATTTACAAAGAAAGAGTTTGAAAAAAATTCAATTAAAAATTTTCTTGAAAAAAATATTAAAATAGAAGTTTGGATAATTGGAAAAACCTATCTTGTAGATTATGAAATTAACCGTAAAGTCTTATTTATACATAAAAGTGTTAAGATAAGAATTATACCATCATCAAATAATTTAAAATACTATTTTGATAAAATCAAAAATAATAGTTTAAGTTGTTTATTTGATTTAAGAATAAAATTAACATTAAGAAATATGCCTTTCTTTAAAGTTTTTTTTTTATATAATTTTAATTATATCATATTCCCATCCCTTTTACTAAGCAGAATCAGTTTACATTATAGTTTATATTTAAAAATTATTAATCTCATAATAAGAATTAATTTTCTATTCTCTAAAGTTAAAATAAAATGTGCAAAATATATATATTTAATATCAGAAAAAAGTTATGTAAAAAATAATTTACTTATTTCAAAAAAAACTAAAAGTATATTAGGACATCATGCAGACTTTGATAAATATCTTAAATTTAGGAAAAAAAAAATAGTCAAAAATAAATTTAAATACTTTGTTTTTTTGGATCAAAATGTTCCAAATCATACTGATTTAACAAGACTATTCCCAGGAGATTTAAATGAAAAAAAATATTATAATTCTTTACTAGTTTCTTTTAAAAAAGTAGAAAAACAGTTTAACTATAAATGCTTAATTTCAGCACATCCTAGAGCAGAAATAAAAACATTAAAAAAATATTTCGGAAATATGCTTTCAATAAAATCTTCTCATGATTTAATTCAAAACTGTGAATTTGTGTTAACACACGACAGTGTCGCCACCAACTTTGCATTTCTTTATGAGAAGCCAATAATATCAATTATTAATGACGAACTTTTAAGTACTAAGTATAATCATAAAAAAGAATCTTTATATTTTTGTAAAAGGGCGAAACTAAAACTAATTAATATTTCTAGAGATAAATTTACCAAAAAGGATTTAGTTGTTAATAAAAAAGAATACAAAGACTATGTACGTAAATATATAAAAATTAATAATATAGAAGAAAATCGGGCAGGCATCATTCTAAAAAAATTAAATTTTTAAGTGACTAAAATTTATGAGTGGTGTACATCCAAATATTCATCTTTATAGCTAAAAACAACAGGTCTTAAAAATAAACAATTCGTTTGTATGCTAATTACTTTCTTTTTAGATATATCTATTATTCTAGAACAGCCTTTACTTAATTTATAATCAACATCATCAATAGTAAATTCAATTAACTTAGAAGTGGGGTTCGTAAAAAATAATTCATTTCTATCAAAGCCACTGAAATATTTTTGTATTTTATAAGTTTGATTTTTAAAAAATGAAGTCTTTATTATATCTATATCTTTAGATGGTTTATTAGATATATTTTTGAATCTCGCTAAAGTATTTCCATGTGCAAATGAAAATAAATTTTCATTTTGAGAATAACCAAGATAGCATCTATTTGATATTATATTTTCAATATTGACTACTTCATTACTGTAATGATAAATAAAGAAAGTACCATAATCTTTTATGTTATTTAAATATTCTGGAGTTATATTAATTTCATTTGATATACTTAGTTTATTAATTTTTTTAGTATTAATTAATCTATTATGTTTATTATAAAAATGGATTTCAACCCATGAATCCTTCACTTTATAAAAAATATTTAGTATGTCTGAGTATTTAAATTTGGTAGTAAAGTTATTATCAGTTCTCCACGCGAATGCATCACTAACACTGGCATTCTCTAATTTATTAACATCCATATCTAAAGGGTAAATATTTAGAGAATTTCTTAGGAAAATTCCAAAATCACTGTGAATTATTTTTTTAATTAATGATTTCATTTATTTCTTTTTTTAATTCTGAAATTTTTTTAAACTTATTCTTACTTAAGATATATTCATGTGGTGGATGAGTATGCTCAAAAGATACATGTTTATTGTCTACAGAAACATACATTGGAATTCCTAAATATTTTTCAGTAACTAAAAAAATTTCAGGTTTTATTAAAGATCTTGTTATTTTGAAGCTATTTGTATAATTTGTTTTAATTGTAATTTTTTCTTCAATTTTTTTTTTAACAACATCCACTATGTATGCATTAAAGTTTTCATTAATAGGATCTATAAATATATTTTTAATAAAGATATAATTTGTTTGTGCATCTTTATTACCCAACGAAGATATAGAGCTTAATATTGTTCCCTTTTTTTTTACCATAGAATAAGGATATTCCGATTGATAAGATGAAAAACCACCATTCTTTAAGATAATTTTAAAATTTGCCCTAAAAGAGGGAGAGGTATCTGTAAATTTATTAAAATCTTCAAGATTTAATCCATTATAGTTTTCTAGATCCTTTTCTTTTGCTAGAAAATATATGCAGTTATTTTTAATATCTGCTTGTTTTAATAAAAAAAAATCTTTATTAACTTTTTTATTTTTAATCTCTTCAATTTTCCATTTATTATCATCTATATATGCCTCAAATAATTGTATATTTTCATTTTTACCTTTTCTATTTTGAAAAGTGGGTATCTGTATTTCAGATGAGAAATCAGAAGTATTTATACCAAAAAAATAATTCATGAATGTTTTTAATTTATCTCACTAGTTAAACTAAATTTTTCTAAATATTCCAACAAATTTTCTTTTATTTTCATCACAATTATTTACTACATCTAGTCTTTTATAAATTAATTTATATTCAATAATTTTTTCATTCGCAAGCTCTTCTAATGTTTCGTAAGCAGCTGTCGACTGGTACATTTTATCTAAAGTAATTTTATTTATATATATATCATCACACATAACAATTCCATCATCAGCTATTAATCTTAATGCATTAATTATATCCATACAGACTACAGGATAGCCATGTGCACCATCGATCCAAATTAAATCAAATTTTTCATCAGATTTATATAGATTAATTGAATTTATTTCTTCAAAAAATATACGATTATTCTTTGATAAAATTAAATTTCTTTTTTTTACAAAATCAAATACGTTATTAGTACGATTATAATAATCCTTAAAATCATCTGTTTCACTCGAAAGGTCTATTGTCTTAATTTTAGCATCCTTAAACAGTAAAGATAATAAATAACTATTCATGCCATCATAAGTTCCAATTTCTAAAATTTTATTAATTTTTTTATCTGATATTGACAATGCAGAGCACAAAACTTCATGTTCAGATGACATACTGCGGTTAAGTAGTGAATATTGTTTTTTTTAGTATAGATAATTTTTTTAAAGCATCATCTCTTTTAAGGTTAAAATGTTTGAAAATTAAATTTTGATCATTTTCATATATTGCCTGTTTATAGGTATTTTTTTTGTATAAAAAAATAAATTTATTTATTATTTTGAAAGGTATCTTGTGAGGAGCTATTAAATTATTAATTAAACTTTTTATATTCATAAAAAACTTATATTAATTTTAAAAATTTTAATCAAATTTATATTGTTAGGTTGTAATAATTTTTTCAGTAAAAATACAAATTAGGTTAATTTGTATGAATAATTTAATTAATTTAAATGATTAGTTAAAAATGGTTATTTAATAAAAAAACCAGTAAGTAGCCACCCCCCCCTAAAAACATAAAATTATTGAATAAATAAGCATAACTATTAAAAGGTATGAAAATTATATATAAACAAATATCAAAAAAGCACTCTAATTAAATAAAGTAAACCATAATAAAAATATGATAATAGGTCTTATACCTGCAAGGCTAAATTCACAAAGATTACCAGGAAAACCACTTATAAAAATTGATGGTTTGCCAATGATAATCCATGTTTTAAAAAGATCCCTACTATCAAAAAAATTAGATAAAGTCATTGTATGTGCGGATGATAAATCAATTGTTGATGTAGTAAATAAATTTGGTGGAAATGCTATACTCACATCAAAAAAACATACAAACGGAACCGAAAGAATCTTTGAAATATCTAAAAAATTTGACTCAAAACTAGTTGTAGATATTCAATGTGATGAAGTGTTTTTGAATCCTTATCATTTAGACCAAGTCATAAATTTTCATAAAAAGAATGATAACTTTGATATAATAATTCCACACTCACTTACTTTAAATTATGAAAATAAAAATATTGTAAAAATGGTAGAAAACAAAAATAAGAAAATTTTATATTTAAGTAGAGCAGACATTCCATTTTATTTTAGACAAAAAAAAATTTTTTTAAAAAAACATTTAGATTTTATATCATTTAAAAAAAATTCATTAGCAAAGTATTGCAATTTAAAAAAATCTAAAAATGAAGAAATTGAAGGTGTTGAGCTCATGCGAGCGGTAGATAATAATTTTAATGTTGGGACTATTAGAATAAATACAGATGTATTCTCAATAAATACTAAAAATGATTTACAAATGGCGAAGAAAATTATGAAAACATGCAAAATAAGAAAAAGATATTGAAAAATAAATTTTCACATTTTATTTTTGATGTTGATGGTGTCATATTAAATTCAAAAGAAAATATGAGGCTTTCTTGGAATGAAACAAGTATTAAATTTAATTTAAAAATAAAGTTTGCACAGTATTTCAAAAATATAGGATTGCCATTTCCTACAATTTTAAAAAAAATTAACATTAACAGTAATCATAGAAATATTGAAAAAGAATATAAAAAAAATTCAATTAAGCATTTTAAAAAAATAAATTTATACAGAAATATAAAAAAATTCATATCTCACTTAGAGGAAAAAAAAATACCTTATTATATTGTGACATCTAAGGATCGTAAAAGAACAGAACAATTTTTACATGAGTACAAAATATTTCCAAGGTCAATTCATTGTCCATCAACCAAGCTTAAAGGAAAACCAAAACCAGACCTTATAAATTATTGTATCAAAATTAATAATATTAAAAAAAAGGATTGTTGTTTTATTGGAGACACCGAATATGATTATATGGCTTCAAAAAATGCTAAAGTTAGTTTTGTCTTTGCTAATTATGGCTATGGAAAAAATAATAATAAATATAAACTTATAATTAATAAACCAGAAGATTTATTTAATTTTATATGAAAATATTAGATATTTATGAACATGACTTACATCTTAAGGCAAATAAAAATTTTAATCTTGTATGGACCTGTAGAGTAAAAATAAAAACAAAAACTTCTATATCTATATTTGATCTTATAGAGCGCTATGAAAAATCCTTAAAATTAGACCTTAATAATCATTTAAAAGATTTTTTTAATTTAAATAAAAAATATTTTTCTCCATTTTATAATCTTAAAAGTGATTTTTCATTTCTGGTTCTGTCTAATTTTGTTGAAAAAAATCCATATAAAAAAAATTTTAACCTAAATTTAATTAAATGTTTGGCTTTAAAGGCTTTTTTAAAATCAAAAAAATTTGATAAAATTAATATTCATTCAGATGATAATAATTTTAGAAATAATATTTATCAGGCTATTAATAAAAAAACGCAATCAGAGAATAGTTTTGTTTTAATAAAAAATTATTTTAAATTTTTTAAATCCTATATTATAAACCTTATAAGATTATTATTTTTTATTATTAATAATATTAATTTTAAGAAAAAAAATAATTATAAAATTAATTCAAATCCTATTTTTTTTAGTTTTTTTTCATACACAAATAAACAAAAAGCAAAAAATGGAATCTATCAATCAGATTATTGGCAGGGTTTTACCAGAACTGATGATAAAAACTGGGTACATTTATTTGATCCCACTTCTGATTATCCAGATTCAAAAACTTCTAGTGTTTTGGTAAATAAATTGAATATTGATAAAAAAAAACCTAACCATTTTTTTATTGATGATTATATAAATATAAAAATATTTTTTAAAACACTTATTTTTTTTTCTAAACTATTTTTTTTTACCAGCAGGATATTTTTTTCAACTAAATTTTTAAAAATATTAAAAAGAAATTTAAACCTATCTAATAAAACTAGTTATTTATTTTTTGAAGAATTTGTTTCATTTAACACAGTGAGAAATATTTTATTCTTCTTTCAGTTCGAGAACTTTTTCTTAAATCACAAAATTGATTCGAATGTATTCTTCTCTTTTGAAAATCAACCTTGGGAGAAAGTACTTTTATATTTATTAAACAAGAATAAATTTAAAAAAAAATCATATGGTGTGATACATTCATCTATTCGTTTTTGGGACTTCAGGTTTATTAATTTTGTTAATTATAAGAAAACAATCTTAGGATACTTTAATCCAGATAAAATCTTATCTAATAGCTCTTTTGTAAAAAAAATTTTACTAGGCAATGGTTTTTCTAAAGATCAAATTTTAGAAGTTGAAACATTAAGATATATAAATCTTAAAAAAATTAAAAAAAAACTAATTCATACAAAGCGAAAAAAATTAAATATTTTATTTTTAACAGATTATGATGATCATATTAATAATTCTCTTATTCAATTTATAGAGTCTTTAGAGTCTAGCAAAAACTACTCTCTCTTTCTTAAGTGTCACCCTTTAAAACCAATAAAATTATTTAAAAAAAATATAAAAATAATTTCTAGTATTGAAAATGTAAAAAATATTGATTTAGTTATTGCTGGTAATAAAACTTCTGCTTCTTTAGATTTTTATTACAAAAATATCAATCTCATGATTTTTCTTCAAGAGGACGAGCTTGATTATTCACCATTATATAAATTTATTAACTATTCAACCTTTTCAGGTATTGATGATTTTTTGTACAAATTAAATATGCATTATTTGCAATTTAAATATAATGATTATAGTAATAGTAGCGTTATTAATAATAATAAATCATATTTCATCTCTGATAAAAATTTACCTAGGTGGAAAAAAATTATTAATCTATAAAATGCTAATAAGTTCAAGTAAACAACCTTATATAATTCTCATTTTTTTATTATGAATAATCTTAATAAGTTTAAAAACAAAAAAGTTTTAATAACAGGGCACAATGGATTTAAAGGCTCCTGGCTTACAATATGGTTAAAGCTCTTAGGTGCTCAAGTAGTTGGTATTTCTTTACCAGATAAAAGTAAAACTAATCATTTTAATCTTGTAAAAAAAAAATTAAAAATGAAAAGTTTTTATTTTGATATAAGAAATAAAAAAAAAATTAAAAACCTTATTTTAAAAGAAAAACCTGACTTTTTTTTTCACCTAGCAGCACAGTCTTTAGTTCATAAATCAATTTTAAATCCATTATTCAATTGGGAAACTAATGTGATGGGTTTGTTCCATATACTAGAGGCATTAAATAAATTAAAGAACAAATGTACCGCAATCATTGTAACAAGTGACAAGTGTTATAAAAACCTAGAACAGCTCAAAGGTTATAAAGAAACAGATATTCTGGGCGGTGTTGACCCTTATAGTGCATCTAAAGCTTCTGCAGAAATTTTATTTCATTCTTATTTTAAAACTTTCATTGAAAAAAAAATCCTACTCTCAGAATTTGTACTGCTAGAGCAGGAAATGTAATTGGGGGAGGGGATTGGTCTAAAGATAGACTAATACCAGATTGTATGAGGATGTGGTTAAAAAATAAAGCACCAGAAATCAGAAGTCCAAACTCTACAAGACCGTGGCAGCATGTACTAGAGGCACTTTCTGGGTATTTAGAATTATCTCTAGAGCTTGATAAAAATAAAAAGATTAATGGTAACTCATTTAATTTTAGTTCTGATAAAATTAAAAATATAACAGTAGAAAACTTTCTTAAAAAAATAAAGATAAAATGGCCAGAAATTAAATGGCATGTAAAAAATAATAATAAATTTTATGAGTCTTCTTTACTTCAATTAGATACTGCAAAAGCTAAGAAAATTTTAAATTGGAAGGCAAGACTAAATTTAGATGAAACCATAGAGTTTGTAGTTAATTGGTATAAAGATCTTCATAAATATAAAAAAGATATTTATAAAATTTCAAGTAAACAAATAATGCAATTTATGAAAAAAAAAACATGAAAGTAGTCATTCTTGCTGGTGGTTTTGGAACCAGAATATCTGAATATACCAAAACAATACCAAAGCCTATGATAGTTATAAATAAAAAGCCAATTATAATTCATATTATGGAGCATTATGCAAAGCATGGGTTTACTGATTTTTATATTGCACTTGGCTACAAAGGATCAGTTATAAAAGAGTACTTTAAAAATAAAAAATTTGAATGGAATATAAATTTAATTAATACTGGCCTTAAAACTATGACAGGTGGTAGATTGAAAAGATTAAAAAAATTGTTAGGAAAAGAAACATTTCTTATGACTTATGGGGATGGATTATCAGATGTAAATCTTACAGAATTATTAAAATTTCATAAAAGAAATAAAAAATTAGTAACGTTAACTGCTGTGAGACCACCAGCAAGATTTGGAGCTATTAAGTTTAAAGGCAATAAAGTCAAAACCTTTAAGGAAAAAGACAAAATGGATGAAGGCTGGATTAATGGAGGCTTTTTTGTAATGGAACCAGATTTTTTAAATTTAATAAAAAATGATAAAACTTTTTTAGAAAAAGAACCGCTAGAAAAGGTAAGTTCTCAAGGTCAGTTAATAGCATTTAAGCACAAAGGTTTTTGGCAGTGCATGGATAGCAAGAGGGATAAAGATAAGTTAGAGCAAATTTTAAAAAATAAATAAATTTGAATAAAAGAATTCTCATAATTGGTGGAACAGGTTTTCTTGGTTATCACTTAGCAAAAAAATGCTTATCCAAAAAATGGCATGTAACAAGTATTTCTACAAATAATCCAAAAAAAATAAGGTTTTTATCAAAAGTAAAATATTTAATTTTAGATATAACAAAAAAAAAAACTTATGTTAAAAAAAATTAAGTCTAATTATGATTATGTCGTAAATTTTGGTGGATATGTAAATCATAGTGAAAGATTAAAAACCTATAAAAGTCATTACATTGGTTGTAAAAATCTAGCTGATATTTTTAAAGATAAAAAGATAAAGTCATTCATACAAATAGGCAGTTCAGTTGAGTATGGCAATATAAGATCTCCTCAAAAAGAGGATGATAAAACAAATATATTAAAACTCAAATCTACATACGGGCAAGCCAAGTTAATGGCTACGAATTATCTATTAAAACTAAATAAGAATTATAATTTTCCATGTACCATACTTAGGCTGTATTTAGTTTATGGTCCTGGCCAAGACAATAATAGACTTATACCATACACATTAAATGAATGTATGAATGACAATATATTTATGTGCTCTGCTGGCAAACAATTTAGAGATTTTCTGTTCGTGGAGGATTTGGTAAAAGCAATTTTCTCATGCTTTAATAATAAAAGAGCAATAGGTGAAATAATAAATATTGGAACAGGAAAGCCTCGTAATGTAAAAAAGATTATACTATTTATAAAAAATAAGATTAAATTAGGAAAACCTATTTTTGGAAAAATTCCACTAAGAAAAGATGAAATACTGAGACTTTACCCTAACATTTCAAAGGCGAAAAAAATTTTAAACTGGGAACCACTCTCATCCTTTAAAAAGGGTATTGAAATTATTATTAAGTATTATAAAAGCTAATCTCATATGATTACCATTATCATCGGCACTAGACCCGAATTAATAAAAATATTTCCTTTAGTAGAGGAATTAAAAAAAAAAAATATCAATTTTAGGGTGATTCATACTGGACAACATTACTCCAGTTCATTAAATAATATATTTCTTAAGTATTTCAAATCACTAAAAATTTCTTATAATTTAAAGGTTGGTTCGCATCCACCATCTAAACAAACAGGTTTAATGATGGCTTCACTTGAGGTTATATTTAATAAAATTAAACCAAGTCTTGTTATTGTGTATGGCGATACTAATAGCGCACTTGCAGGAGCTCTGGTTGCATCAAAAAATAAAAATATTAAGCTATTACATTTAGAATCAGGACTTCGTAGTTTTGAAAAAAATATGCCAGAAGAAACAAATAGAAAAATCATTGATCATATTTCTGATTATCTATTCCCACCAACAAAATTAGCAAAAGCATTATTAATCAATGAAGGTATTCAAAAATCAAATATTTTCTTGATAGGCAATACAATAAAAGATTCAATAAAAATCTTAGAAAAAAAAATAAAACAAAAAAATATTTTAACTAAGATGAATCTAAAAAGCTTTAATTATTTTTTAGTAACAATTCATAGAGAAGAAAATTTAGACACAAAAGAAAGATTAGATAAAATATTACATTTATTTTCAAACATAGCAAAAAAATATAATAGATTAGTTATTTTTCCCTGCCATCCACGAACTAAAAATTTAATCAAAAAATTTAAATTAAAAGTTGATGCATCTATCAAGATCATTGAACCTTTGAGATATGATTATTTCTTAAATTTATTATATTATTCATTTTTAGTAATATCTGATAGTGGAGGAATTCAAGAAGAGAGCTGTATATTAAAAAAAAGAATGATCACCATAAGAACAAAAACTGAAAGACAAGAAACTATCAAAATAGGGTGCAACGTATTATCCCAGATTAATTCTGAAGATATTTTTAAAAAAATAAATTTAATAAAATCAAAAAAGATTAAATGGTCAAACCCTTATGGTGAAGGAAATATTTCACAAAAAATAGTTAAACAGATAAAAAAATTAATTTAAAAAATTATGATAAGTGTAATAGTTCCAGTTTTAAATGAGCAAGATAATATCATTCCATTATTAAAAAAAATAAAAGATTCAATAAATAAAGAAGATGAAATAATTGTAGTAGATGATGGAAGTACAGACTTAACACATGATAGATTGATAAACTTTCCGTGTCAGGTCTTAAAACATGAAAAAAACTTGGGTAAGGGACGTTCTTTAATTGATGGATTAAATGCTGCACAGGGTCAAATTATTTTGTTCATTGATGGTGACGGGCAAGATGATCCATCTGAAATTCCTAAATTAATAGAGGGTATAAATCAAGGTTATGACTTTGTAATTGGATCAAGATTTGTTCCAGATACAAGCCAAACTATAAAAAAAAGATATGATTCTGATGCACTTTCACCAGTAAATTTTTTGGGTAATAAAATGCTTACTTTCTTAATTAATAGTTTTTTCTCATTAAATATTCATGATTCCCAATCAGGTTTTAAGTGTTTTAAAGTTGAGAAAATTAAAGATTTAAATTTAATTTCACAAAGATATGAAATAGAAACAGAAATAATAATAAAATCTAAAAAAAATAAATTAAAAATTTTAGAAGTGCCAGTTTATAGATACGAAAGACGAAATGGTATATCCAATCTGTTTGATGTACCATTTGGCAGACTGATGTTCACTTTAAAGGTTATAAAGGTTATAATATTTGGACTTGTATATTGGAGGTAAAAAATATGACATGGAAAAATAAAAAAGTACTGATAACAGGAGCTGATGGGTTTATAGCATCTCACTTAACAGAAAAACTGATTGATCTTGGTGCTAAGGTTAATGTTATAATTAGAGGGACGTCTACCAATGGTACTTATAAAAATACATTTAAAAACATTGATAAAAATTATGTAAAAAAAATAAATAAAATTATTTCTTGTGATATTTCATCAACGGATGTTATTAACCATATAATAAAACTAAAACCTGATTATATATTCCATTTGGCAGCATCGGCATATGTCCCATATTCTTTTGACCACCCACTAGAGGTAAATGAAGCCAATGTAATAGGCACGTTAAATATATTAGAAGCGTGCAAAAACTTAAAAAATTTAAAAAGAATTATCTGCACATCCTCAAGTGAAGTATATGGTAGTGCTTTAACAAAATCTATTTCAGAAAATCATCCTCTTAATCCAACATCACCCTATGCAGCATCAAAAGTTGCAGCTGATAGATACTGTTATTCATACATTCAAACTTATAATTTACCCATAACCATTATAAGACCCTTTAATACTTATGGTCCAAGACATACTTATGATGTGGTACCTAAATTTATTAAAATGGCACTAAATAATGAACCCATCACTATTCATGGGGATGGATTACAGTCAAGAGATTTGACGTATGTAAGTGATGCGGTAGAAGCTTTCTTAAAAGTTGGATTAAATAAAAAAACAAATCAAAAAGTAATAAATTTTGGTACAGGCAAACACCAGACCATAATATTTTTGGCAAAAAAAATAAAAAAATTATCAAATAGTAGTTCTAAGATTGTTTTCATACCGGTTAGGAGAGCAGAAGTCCAAAGACTAACATGTGATGCAAGATTGTGTAAAAAATTAACTGGATGGTCACCAAAAATAGATATTATTAATGGCTTAAAAAAGAATATTGAATGGGCAAAAAAGCACTGAATAATAAAGACAACAATTTAATAAAAAAAACTATAACTGAGGGGATTGGATGGATTACCAATTCTGGTATTCAAAACAATAATAAGAAAGATAAAAATTACGGTGGTTATTATGCTTGGATTAACGAAAAAACAAATAAATATTCATATTTATATTCTGAAATTACTAGTTATCTAATAACATTTCATTGCTTTATTTATTCTTTAAATAAAAATCAAAAAAATTTAATTGCAGCCGAAGCAGCAGCTATGTGGTTAATAAATAGAGCTCAGTTTTCTTTTGGTGGGTTTAAATGTCTTGAGCTTGTAGATAAAGATTTAAATATTTTAGATAAGAGTTCATTATCTTATTCATTTGATAATGGTGTTATCTTAAATGGATTGGTTAATTTATATAAAATAACAAAGAAAAAAAAATATCTTAACTCAGCAATAAAATGTGCAAATTGGTTAGTAAGCTGTTCTTCAGAGAAGGGGATCATTAAGCCAGTTTATAATATCAGTAAAAGTAAATTTATTAATAATAAAAAATCATGGTCAATGAGACCAGGATCATATCATACCAAGATTTCAATTGGTCTCTTCAATATTTACTCAGTCACAAAAAAAGTAGAATATTTAAACATAGCAAATAAAGTTATTAAAAATAGTATTAGATCTCAAAAAAAAAATGGAATGTTTTTAAGTACACCTGATCATGTTAATCTTCATCCACACTGTTATGCTGCAGAAGGTATATGGGTAGCAGCAAATTATTTTAAAAAGGACGTATATTATAAATCTGTAATATCTGCAGTAGAGTGGATTAAAAAAAATAGTAAAAATAATCTGCCACCAAGACTCTTTTTCAATAAAAAAAAGATTATTTACGATTATAGAATTGATGCCATCTCTCAATTTTTAAGACTAATGTTAATTTTAGATATTGATAAAAAAACCAAACAAAAAAAATCATTAACAGAAAATATATTGAATCTAATTTTAAAAAATTGTTCTAATTCCAGTAAAAAAAAATTTAAAGGTGGGTTTTATTGGGGAATGCAAAGCAATGGTGACAATGCCAATTGTATTAATACATGGACAACATCTTTTGTCTTGCAAGCATTGGTTTATTTACAAATAATTAAAAGTAATAAAAAGATTAAACTTAATCCCTTTCATATCATATAAAGTAGGTTACTTAAATAATATGAAAAATTTTATTTATTCTAGTTTTCATTTTAAATTTTTAGATAAATTTTTGAAATATAAAAGAGAAACTTTTTTTAAACTTATAAAATCAAGAGTTGATTTGCAGAATATTAATTCATATTTAGATATTGGTACCACAACCGATACAACACATGAAAGCTCAAATTACTTAAACAAAAAATTTGATTTTATTAAAATACATAAGACAATTTCAGATCAGAAAATTGATGATGAGAGGTTTTCTAATACTTTACAGAAATCTATCGTAGATGATTTTTCAAAAGAAGAAATTAATACTTTTTCATCAGATTTAGTAATTTCAAATGCAACGATTGAGCATGTTGGGTCAGAAAAAAATCAAATAAAAATGATTGATAATTTGATTAAATTATCCAATAAACTTATTATAATTCAAACTATAAATAGATTTTTTCCAATAGAAACACATACTAAGATTCCATTCCTGCATTTCTTGCCAAAAAATATTCATAGGAAGATTCTTAAACTTGTTGGATATAATTACTACTCGTTAGAAGAAAATCTAAACCTACTGAGTTACAATGAAATTAAAATTATATTAAAAAATTTTGAAAAAATAGTAGATTTTAAAATTAACAAAATATATTCATTTGGATTATTATCAAGTATTCTAATAATTGGTTTAAAAAAATAAATTTTTTAATTAGTAGTGATAAAATCTAAGAAACTCAAAAAATTTAAAGATAGAAAAAGTTGGATGCAGAGACCATAAAAACATACCTGGTACAAAAGTGTAGAACAAATAATTTATTTTTACAAATTTTTCAAAATTCCAAACATAAAAACATAAAACAGTAAGTATAGGGTAACAAAGGTTTGCAATTCTTCCAACATTATTAATACTACCATCTGGTCCACCAATTATTGGTTGTCCAATCATCATTGAACAAATGAATAAAAGTATGAGTGCTGAGGAAATTTTAATGTTTTTATTAATTTTACCAAATAAAACTATCAATAAAGGAGCAAAAGGCATTATCCCTAGTAGTAAAAATTTTATTAACTTTTCTAATTGACTGAAATCATAAAAAAAGATTCTATAGGCAAGATGTATTGGAAATTTATTGATAGATATACTGCCTCCAATTTTAATTAATATGAAATAAGAAAAAAAATACAATATTAGTAAAATAATAAACAATTTTATTTTTTTTTTAATCAATAAAAAAATGCTTGATCCAATTAGTAATGCTATTGATGTTTGTCTTAAATATATCGTAGCAATACTAGCAAACATATTCATTAAATAATTTTTATTTATGACAGCAAAAGAAAAAAGTAAACCAAAACAAAAGAAAAGCATATCATGAGCCTGAACTGGATGAAATATGTGATATCGGACTATGTAAGGATTTAAGAAAAGTATAGAAAAAAATAATATAGATACTTTTAAATTAAAATTAAATTTCTTTATCAATATGTTTATCAAGAATACGTATAAAAATATAAATATAAATGTAAATAATTTAAAAATTAAGAAAAAATCTACGTTAAGGTAATGAGCTACAGAACCAACAATATAGGGAATCAAAAATCTTTGTGCCACATGTTGAATTATTATATTGCTCTCTTGAGGTAATGCAGGTGCAATCCTAGCTATTTCACTATAGCTAATTGCGTCCATTTGATTGGCAACATGAATAATATCATAAAGACTTAAATAATCTGTTGTTATGAGGATAAAAATAAAAGAAATTGCCATGAATAAATAGCAAATTTTTCTCTCGGATTTGTTCATGATAAAAAATTATTAATGGGTATATATATTAGAATATATATGAAATCAAATAACTTAGTTAGTATTATAATGACATGCAATAATGGAGAAGCTTTTTTAAAAGAAGCGGTAAAAAGTATTATAAATCAGTCTTATTCTAATTGGGAATTAATTTTTTATGATAATTGCTCTACTGATAAAAGTGAAAAAATTATAAGAGACTTTAAAGATCACAGAATTAAATATTTTAAATCAAACGAGTTAGTTAATTTAGGAACTATAAGAAAATTAGCTTACAATAAATGCCAAGGTTTTTTTATAAGCTTTTTAGATGTGGATGACTATTGGTCAGAATATAAAATAGAAAAACAAGTTGAAAAATTTGAAATGAATAAAGACACTGATGTTATTTATTCAAATTATAGTAAAATTAAAAATCATACAATTACAAAAGCTAAATTTATTTTATATAGGGGGCATTGTCAGAATGAAATAATTTTAAGTTATATAGAGGGTTTTGCCATGACACCGTGGATGACACTTATGATTAAAAAATCTGCAATAGATAAATTGGAATATTCTTTTGATGAGAAGACACATATTACATCAGATTTTGATTTGATTATTAGATTAAGCACATTCTGTAATTTTGATTATGCTGATGAATACTTAGCCTATTATCGATTGCACGAAAATAATGAGTCTAAAGACAAACAAAAAGAAATAGATGAATTAGTCTATATTATTAATAAGTATCAAAAGAATAAAACAATAAGTTCTTTATTTTTTTATAAAAATTTTGCGTATAAACTCCTTATAAAATATTTTATATTTAATAAATTAAAATCAGGTGATATTAAAAATTTTGCAATTATTAAGAAAATAAAAATTAGATTGATTTACATTATTGTCAAAATGACTCCAAATATATTATTAAGAATTTTTATTAAATAATGATCTTAAATATTCATCCATTATTATCAATATTATATTCGTTATTAATTATTAATGGACTTTATAATTTATCTCAAATTATTTCTAAAACAAAGTATTTAATCTTTTTAGAAAATTATGCAGTTCGTGGAAAATTAATATCATTTTTTTTGATAGTAAATTTTTTTTCAATAATATTATATAACTTCTTTTTATTTTTTGGAGTTAATGAACTTTATTTAAAAATATTAATAATCTTACTAGTTTTAATAGGCTTTTATAAACCTGAGCATATTCAAAAGTTATTTAAAAAATATATCTTAATAAATAGTAAAACAAAATTATTATTATTCATAATAATATTAGGTTATTTTCTAATATCCTTACTCCCAATCACAGATCCAGATTCACTAGATTATCATTTAACACTTCCTTACTTTTCCCTGATAAATGAAAAATTTTTTATACAAAAAGAATGGTTTACAAGCCAATTATCTGGCGCTGGTGAGGCTTTAATAATATTTGGTCTTTCAATTAAGGCTTATAAATTATCATCAATCTTGCAATTTGTGGCTCTGCTCTCAATTATCATTGCTATTCTTAACTTAAAAAATGATAAACATTATTTCAATATAAATAGTAAAATTATAATATGCTTGGCTATTTTATGCATACCTAGTTTTTTATATTTGACATTTACTGCAAAACCTCAGTTATTTGCTATTGGTACAAACTTTATAGCATTTCTTGTGACTTTTTTTGTCTTACCATTTGAAAAAAATAATAAAAAAATAATCACTATTTTTTGTATAATAAGTTTTTTATGTTTCAGTGCCACACAGTTTAAATTCTCATTTTTTTTATCTTCAGGAATAATATTACTATTTGCATATCTCGAATTATTTAAAAGAAAAATGTTACTGAAAGGTATCCTTATATCTTTAATCTTTTTTATAATAATAGTATTCCCAAGAGAGTATTATGATTATAAATTCTTAAGCCACGATGTAATTAAAAATTTTTTTTCACCTGCGACTGATAATTATGCTACAGAATTTTTTATTACTTCATTAAAACATGGCACTGGGAACCCAAGGTATTTACCTTATTGGATTTTTATACCGTTTAATCAATATGGATTTAGTTTAGGTGTGATTACTGAGATAGTTGGTTTAAGTGTTTTAATTTTTTTAATAAATTTCAAATTTAAACTAGTAAAAAAAATCGTTTATGCTTCATTGATATTTCTTGTCTTAGCTTTATACTTTGGGCAGCCTACAGGTAGATTTTTCATAGAACCATTTTTATGGCTTACCGTAGGATCCATCTATTATTTGAACTTGAAAAAAAATTTATTATTTATAATTTGTAAAAAATTAATAATTATCAATTCATTAGTCATTGTATTTGCAATATCGTTTACTCTTATGAGTTTTTTACCAGGAATTTTGTCAATTAAAAACTACAAAAATATTTTAAGTAAATATGCTGATGGGTATGATTTGTACGAATGGGCAAATGATAATCTTCCAAATAATTCTACAGTACTAACAACTCATAGGTCATTTTTATTTTCAGAAAAGCCATTCATAAGTTATAATTTTAGGCTTTATGTTGGTACGCAGGAAGGTCTCAGTCATTATATAGATTTAATAATAAAAAAAAAACCAACACACTTATTATATAATGGTATTGATCATGATAATTCTCATGATATTTTAAAAAGTTGTAGAGGCAAATTAATTGCAAGAGGAAAAAATGTCTATAAAAGAAAACCTAGGAACCCTTTTAATCATAATTTAGAACAATATGATGGCTATATATATGAAGTTGGATTAAATAAATTAAAAAAATGCAAAAAAATAAAACAATTTTAATTATAAGTACTACTGAATACTCCAGATTGTACTTAATAAAATTTTTTTAGAAAGATGAAAAAAAATTTATACATTCAGTTTGAAACTAATTTTTTTGATAGAATCATAAATAAAAAAAGAATTGAAATGGTGCATTTGGTAAAAAAAAATATTAAGACTTCACAAATTAAAGACTTGCTAGACATAGGAACAACAGAAGACTCTAGTGCTGACAGTTCTAATATTTTTTGTAAAATGCTTGATAAAATTAAGATACATAAATCAATTTCAAATCAAAAAATCAAAAATAGAAGATTTAAACTTTGTTTAAAAAAATCTATTACGTCAAAATTTCCCAAAAAGACAATCAACGAATTTAAAAGTGATTTAGTTATTTCTAGTGCTACCAT
>MDTF01006944.1_pt1 | contig 34178 bp, 50 predicted proteins | sample 811191 | NCBI WGS metagenome assembly MDTF01 (sample SAMN05326649, study PRJNA326480) | marine metagenome | isolation source: seawater | place: Southern Ocean | collected 2011 | reverse complement strand
CATGCCTCCCATTTTCTTCATTTGTAAAAACTGTTTAAGTAGGTCATTAAAGCTAAATTGTCCGCTCATCATTTGAGCCTGCATTGTTTCCATTTCATTTTCATCAAATTCTTGCTGCGCTTTTTCAACAAGAGAAACAACATCCCCCATCCCTAATATTCTTGATGCTATTCTTTCTGGATAAAATACCTCAAAGTCTTTTACACCTTCTCCTGTACCAAAGAAACGAATAGGTAGTCCAGTTTGATATTTTGCTGAAAGTGCCACGCCTCCTCTTGGATCCGCATCAAGTCTAGTTAAAATAAAACCTGTTAAAGGCGCAGCAGAATTAAAATTTTCAACCACCTCCAGTGATTGCTGTCCCATCATTGCATCCAAAACCAAAAAATTTTCTTGAGGTGTAACTAAATCATAAATAGTTTTTAATTCTTTAAGTAGGTCTTCATCTGTACTAACTCTTCCTGATGTATCTATAATAAGAATATCAGAAAGTTGTTTTTCACTTTGATCTACAGCATGTTTAATAATTTCAGTAATATTATCATTTAACGGTTCAATAAAATGGAATTCGTTTTCTTTTGACAAAATGCGCAACTGATCTATGGCAGCTGGTCTTCTTAAATCTGTAGAAACTAAAGAAACAGATCTTTTTAAAATATTTTGACAATAATGGGCCAACTTTGCAACTGTCGTAGTTTTACCTGCACCTTGTAAACCACATAAGAGAAAAATAGCAGGCTTACTTTTTAAATTTAATTCATGGCTATCATTTCCTAAGATTGCGGTAAGCTCATCACTAACAATTTTTACTATTTGTTGGCCAGGCTGAATGCTTTCAATAATTTTTTGACCAATAGCTTTTTGCTCTATAACGGTAACTAGTTCTTTCGCAACTTTCAGTGAGACATCAGCCTCAAGTAAAGCTACCCTAACTTCTCTCAATGTTATACTGAGGTCTTTTTCAGTAATTGCCCCCTTGTTGGAAAGGTTCTTGAAAATTCCTGTTAATTTATTTGTTATATTATCTAGCATTTTTAAAATAAAAAAGGATCGGTGGATGAGACTCATCGACCGACCAAATTTTTCTTTATTAGTTTGTATTTTTATATCACTATAGCTTCAAAATGAAAATACCTTTTATTAAAGCTCAAGGTGCCGGCAATGACTTTGTAATTATTGATAAAAATATTGATATTATTGGCAAATCAAAGAAATTAATTAAATTTTTATGCGATCGCAAAGTGGGAATTGGCTGTGATCAAATCATTTTGATTAGGAAAAATAAGACATTTTATCAAATTAAATTTTATAATTCAGATGGATCTAAGGCTAATAATTGTGGAAATGGCTTGAGATGTATATACAAATATTTGACTGAAATCAAAAAAATTCAAAATCCTGTTATTAAGACTGATAGTTTTACTCATTTAGGTAAAAGAATTAAAAATTTATATCAAATAAATGTTGGAGATGTTTCACTTGATTGGAGAAAAATTCCTCTTTTAGAAAACAGAGATACTCAAAATCTAAAATTTACCAATATCAAAATACCAGGATTAATTAAAATTATGAGTGCCAGTATTGGTAATCCACATTGCATAGTTCTTTTAAAGAATTTAGATATAGTAAATATTGAAGAAATAGGACCAAAGCTTGTAAGTCATAAGTTATTTAAAAACCAGGTTAATGTGACTTTTGTTCAAAAAATATCTTCTACTAATATAAAAGTTTTATTTTGGGAAAGGGGAGGTGGTCATACTTTAGCATGTGGTTCAGGAACTTGTGCAGCAGCTTACACCCTTTTTATAAATAATATTACCAAAAGAAACATTCAAATTAAAACTGAGTCCTCTAATTTATTCACATCTATTCAAAAAGATACTGTCTTACTTAAAGGTCCGGCAGAAATTGTTTTTCAAAGTGAAATTTTGATTTAACATGAAGATAATTTTCACTAAATTATAAATATTCAATGTTTTTTTTAAAAAAGTTTTTTTCCAAAAAGTTTGATGTCGCAGAGTTAGAAGACACATTATATGAAAATGGAGTAGAACCTAAATTTGCTGATGTTATTATTGATACATTATCTAAACAAGCACAAGATTTAGATATCAGGGAAGCATTAAAAAAAAACATTAAAGACAAATTAAATCCTCAAAGTAACATAAATTGGGATTTCCAATCCAATACACTTTACTTAATTATTGGAAATAATGGGTCTGGAAAAACTACATTTATAGGAAAATTTCTTCATTTTCTCAAAGAAAAAAATTTAAAGCCTTCAGTTGTAGCTGCAGATACATTTAGAGCTGCCGCTATGGAGCAATTAGAACATTTTGCTAATAAGATGGAAGTTCCTTTTTTTAAAGGAATAGATAAAGAAGATCCAGCTGCAGTTGTTTATAAAGGTATTCTTAATTTCAAAGATGATAATTCTATTCTCATAGTAGATACTTCTGGTAGACAACATAATAATAAAAATTTAATGGACGAATTAAAAAAAATTTCTAACGTAATAGAAAAAAATCAAAATCAATTTTTAAATATAAAAATACTACTTACACTTGATGCAAATATTGGTCTTGCTTCTAAACAAATAATAGAAGGATTTCAAAAGTATGTGTCCATTGACGGCTTAATAATTAATAAAATTGATTCTAACTCTAAATATGGTGCTCTGCTTACAATTATAAATGACTTCAATATTCCTATAATTTTTGAAGGATATGGCGAAGATATAAAAGAATTAAGAATGTTTGAATTTGAAAAATACTTAGATAGATTACTTTAATATGAAGCAATTATTTGAATTTTTCCCATTAATCGTATTTTTTGCTGTTTATTATAAGTCAGATAAAGATTTATATATAAGTATTGCTGCTGTTATCGTTGCATCACTTATTTCATTAGTTGCTCTTTATATTAAAGAGAGAAAAATACCTACAGTAATGCTAGTAACCACAATAATTGTGGTTATTTTTGGAGGTCTAAGTTTATATTTCAAAAGTGAAATGTTTTTTAAAATGAAACCTACTATTATTAATTCCCTTTTTGCTTTAGCTCTGATTATCAGCACCTATATAAATAAGCCTATATTAAAAATGATGTTGAATTCATCAATCAAGCTAACAGATCCTGGCTGGACAATTCTTAATAAAATGTGGACAGGTTATTTTATATTTTTAGCAATTTTAAATGAAATTGTATGGAGAAATTATCCAACTGATATTTGGGTAAACTTTAAGGTATTTGGTATTATGGGGGTTACTATTGCTTTTACAGTAATACAAATTCCTATTCTAAAAAAATATTTTATTGAATAGTTAGAGCTTTAATTCCTGGTAGGATTTTATCTTCTAAAGCCTCCAAAAATGCGCCTCCTGCTGTAGATACAAAATAGAAGTTATTAAAATCTTGTTTTGCAATATTTAATACAAGTAGGGTATCCCCTCCTCCAACTATTATTTTCGAAGAAGAACTTGATAAGCTTTTAGCTATTTCAATTGAGCCTTTAGAAAATTTTTCATCTTCAATATAACCTAGGGGGCCATTCCATAACACTACATCAGATTTTTCAGTAAGGCTTTTTATTTTATCTACCGCCTTAGTTCCGATATCAAAAATTCTAAAATTATTTTTATAATTTAGATCTGTTATTAAAAACTCTTGACCAGAATCTAAAATAACATCTTCCGGCAGATGAATTTTACAATTATGCGTTAATGCTTCATGTAAAATAGCTTTGATCTGGCTCTCAATATTTTCTTCAATTAAAGAATTACTGACATTAACTTTTTGGTATTTTAAAAAATTATTTGCCATAGCACCACCTATAAAAATATCCGAACATGACTTTACTAAAGATAAAAGGGTTTCTATTTTAGTAGAGACTTTAGATCCTCCTATTATAGCAAAGGTTTTTGCTGAAGATTTTTTGATACTATCTATAACTTCTGCTTCTTTATAAAAATTAATTCCCGGACAAGATAGAATGTTTTTTGCCATTTGATCAACTGATGCGTGGCTTCTATGAGATACTGAAAAAGCTTCATTAACAAATAAATCAATATTTTTAGTAATAGTTTTACTAAAAAACATATCGTTAGCTTTCTCTCCTTCAAAAAAACGAATATTATCTAGTAGAAAAACTCCTTCATCTGCCTCATGGTACTTGGAGAGACCGTCATTCTTAAAGTCCTCATAAGATATAAAATTTATTATTTGTTCAAGATTATCAGCTATTTGATCTTTTATATTTGTAAGAGAAAATTGACTAACAAACGCTCCCTCCGGTCTTCCTAAATGAGTTAATAATAATATTTTACAATTATGTTTGATTAAGAGTTCTATTGTTTTTTTTGATCTAGAAATGCGTGTAAAGTCTTGAATAACGAAATTATTGTTGACCGGCACATTATAATCAACCCTTACTATTACGTTTTTTATAGCTGTTAAATTGAGATTATTAAGATTTTTCATTTATTTTACCCACATTTAATGTGTTTTTTTTCTTTATTACTAATACTATATATAGTATAAAAAACCAATAATTTAACTATATGAGGTAGGTATTAAAATGTCTTGGAATACACAAAAAATCGAAAGTCTAAAAAAGCTTTGGGATGATGGTGTCGCTACAAGCCTGATTGGGCAACAATTAGGATTCACAAAAAATGCAGTAATAGGAAAAGCATTTCGTCTAGGATTAGAAAGAAGACAAAACTCAAGAAAAAAAAACTCTTCAAGCTCAATTACTTCAACAGTTTATCGTGAAACTGTTCCTCATAAGGAGAATACTATAAATAATCTAATAAAATCTCCTGATATTAAAAAAAAAGAAAAATTTCAATTTAAAAGAAGCATTATTGGAACTGGCAGCTTTAGTAAGTGTCAATGGCCAATTGGTGATCCATTAAAAGAAGGTTTTCATTTTTGTACAGATGGAAATATTCCTACTAAGCCTTACTGTATTGAGCATTATAAAGAGGCTTATAATGTTGATGATAAATACTTAGACAGGCTTTTAGATTTTCTGCACGAAAAAACTAAAAACTAGTTTTCTAACTTTTTTCTATTCACTTATATTCAATCCATTTTTTATAATATTTTTATAGACCATTATGGTCTATTATTCCTTATAGATTAATAAAATCAGCCTTTTAGTAAAATTCTTCGGATAGTTGCTGGCATCAATACATGATAAATTATACTTAGTTTTAGAAATGATTCGAAAACTAAAAGGAGTACTCAAAAATGGATAAAATGTTATCTGGACTAAAAGGGACTTTTGACAACTTAACACAGGTTGTTATTTCATTACTTGGACTAGGAATTGTTCTTAGCCTATTGGGTGGGAATGTTCCATTTATTGGAGCTATTGCAGGCAATATTGTCAGCTTAGTTCAATCATTAGGAAATGCTGGAATAGTTGGCTTAGTAGCCGCATTAATTATTTTGGGATTTTATAATAAGTAAGTAATACTTATTCACTACCCTAATCTCATAATCAAATGATTTGGGTAGTGAAAAAGATAGGGGAATTATGAAAAATTGGATTTCAAAAACTAAAGATTATTTAAATAAATTTATAGAACTTGGCGTCCTTCTGCTAGCGATATCTGTTATAGCAGAAATAATATTTGGACCAGATGTGCCTTTTTTCGGATCTCAAGTAACACAAAATTTAATAAGCCTACTTAACAGCCTGGGTGATCAGGGTATAGCTGCCTTAATTATTATTTTTGCACTTATTTTTGTTTATCGTAAGATATTAAAATAGTAATCAAACAATTTCTTACTAGAAAAATTTAGTGAAATTATGTTAATTTTAATTATATGAATTGGTTCATGCTAATAATGACACTGATTGCGATCCCAATGTTTTTTGTGATTCAACACAAATCAGAAAAATATAAAAAAAAGAAAAATAAAATTAAGTTACTTTTAGCATTAATTGGGTACTTAATTTTTGTTTATTATTTTGACACTTCTGTAATTCTGAATAAATAATTTTTATGCTAAAGTTTTTTTATAAGTTCCATATAACAAAAATATATTATATACGTATCTCGAAAATAATTTCATATGAATAAGATATTTTTTAACTTAAAAGAAAGTCGTGTATTTCAATATTTAATTATATCAATCATAATATTTAACGCTTTTATAATTGGTATAGATACATATGAGCTAAGCAATTTTACAAGAAAGATCATATACATTCTAGATTACTTAATTACTATTTTTTTTGTGATTGAAATTTTAATTCGTTTTATTGGGGAACCTAAAAAATTAAATTTTTTTAAAAGTGGTTGGAATATATTTGACTCAGCTATAGTGTTAATTTCCCTGATACCATTACCTAATAATTCAAGTTTTCTTCTTTTAAGGCTTTTAAGAGTTTTTAGAGTTTTAAGAATAATATCTATTATTCCTGAGCTTAAGTTGATTATAGAAGCATTACTTGATTCAATTAAAAGAGTATTTTATGTTTCTTTATTACTTTTTATAATTTTATATATTTACGCAACGATAGGGTCCATTTTATTTGGCAACGATATTCCACTTAAATGGAATAATGTTGGAATATCTATGATAACACTTTTCCAAGTCTTAACTCTTTCAAGCTGGGAACAAGTAATGCTACCACTCCAAGAAGTTTATTGGTGGGCCTGGACTTATTTTTTTAGTTTTATAATTATTTGTGGGATTACAATGCTAAATTTATTAATTGCAGTCTTAGTAGATGTGGTAATCAATCAAAAAAGACTCTAATTTTTATCTGCCCTACAGAACTTTATTTAAATTCATAAATAATGGTGACTAAAATATAGTTTTTATAATTTTCTTATGCGGCAGAAAAAATTATTAAGATATAATTCAAATTAAAATGGCACTATTTGAAATATTGTTCTCAATGCCAATATGGTTGCATTTGATCATTAATTTTTTCGGCTTACCTTTATGGATAGCAATGATTTATGGTGATTTTAAAAAAGGATCTAATTCAATTGGCACCCAAGAAAGATTGATAAGGCTAATGTCTTGTTATGGAATAGTAGCTGTTCTTTATGTTATGGCCATTCCAGTTACCATAATTAATAATTAATAGTATTTAATAAAAATTATTCTTAAGCTTTATTTATTTTTTTATGGGTTTTGACATGAGTGTCATTATGTTTTTCACTCTTACTCATATTATCAGAAATAATTGCATCTTTAGAAAAAAAAATAGTTGAACTAATTACTAAATAATTTTTTATATAGAGGCTTAGAAATATCCATATGAATTTTAAATTAATTTGATATTTTCAAAGCAATGAAAAAATTAATCATATTAGTATTTTTATTATTGCAATTAAATTCATTACTAGCTGAAAATACAGTAGAGCGAGTTGGTGATTGGGTAATAAAAACAAATATTAATAATTTTGATGGTTCTAAATTTACTGAGATATACACACTTTCTTCTAACCCTATTTCTAAGTTATTTATTTTACCAAAGAAAAATAACTTAATAATGGGCATTACAGTTCCTAATAATCCATGCTTAGGTAGTAACGATAATGATATAGAAAAAAAACGTAGCATTAAAGATGCAGTGAGTTTGCAATGGAAAATTAACAAAGACAAAATCTTAGAGACTAATTTTTGGGTTTTTGTCGGAACAAAAGGTGAGAGAGTTACGGCCTTATATGACGCCACTTTAAATAAAGATAGACCTATAACAACTATATGGGATGAAATATTTAAAGTTGATTTGATAACAGTAATATTTAGAGATAAAAAATGTAATCTCTATCCCATAGATATAGAATTTCCCGTTAAGGACTTATTATTAATTTCAAAAGAATATATTTATCCTATATTGGCTGGGAATTAAGCTAAGATAATGGAAACTAACGAGTATGGCGCACTCGACAGGAATCGAACCTGTGACCCCCAGATTAGGAATCTGGTGCTCTATCCTACTGAGCTACGAGTGCAATATTTTAGTTAATAATATTATTTATTTTACTATCTGATTATTATTTTAGAAGATAAAATTAAATTAATATGGAATTAAATGAATTTTTGTTGAATCAGGCAATTAGCTATTTAGGTAGATATCCTGCAACTAAAAAAAAACTAGCTATACATTTAGAAAAAAAAATTAAAAGTAAAAGTCATGCTTACAAGTATAAATTTAGCAAAGATGAACTAAAATTTTCTATAGAACAAGTAATAGAAAAAATAGTCGACTTAAAGATGTTAGATGAAAAACACTATTTAGAATCTTTATTTACCTATTATTGTCGATCAATGTTCTCCATTAAAAAAATGAAAAATAAATTCTATATACAAGGATTTGAAAAAGATGATGTTGATGAATTTATTAATAACGTATTTTTTGAAGATCCAGATTTAGAATTTAATATATTAGTAAATTTTATTAAAAAAAAGAACCTTAAAACTGAAGATGAGCTTGTATTCAGAAAAAAATTATTTCAAGTAGGATTTAGTAATGAGGATATTAGTAGATTTTTAAAAGATTAATTATTTTGTTTCTGGGGCTTCAATTGTAGTGGCTTCTGATTGAGTTTCATCTTCAGATACTTTTTTAACTTTTTTAACAATAATTTGTTTTCCTCGATACATCCCAGTACTTAGATCAATATGATGAGGTCTACGTAATTCTCCTGATTTTTTGTCCTCAATAAATGATTGTGAAATAGCCCTATCGTGGGCTCTTCTCATGTTCCTTCTTGAAGGAGATACTTTTTGTTTTGGTACTGCCATAATGAAGCGTTAACTTATTAAAAATTTGTTTAAATTACAATAATAATGTATAAAAATTCTTCAATGTCAGAAGAACAAGTAGATTTAGGCCATAAAAGGATTTGTCCTTTATGCTCAGCCAAATATTATGATTTTCATCAAGATGAATTAGACTGCCCATCGTGCGGTAAGAGAATACAAGCTGTGAATATTAATAAGCCTAAAAGGGGTAGAAGAGCAGGTATTATCAATACTCAGACAGCTCCTGTTAAAGAAAATGATGATTTGAAAGACCTGATAGAAGAAACTTCAGATGAAGATGCAGCTGCACCTGAAGAAAACCTCAGTGAAGAAATAACAATTGATATTGCTGCAAATAAAGAACCTGAAGCTAATTAAATTATCTGCTATTAAGTATTTCCTGAATTTTTTGAGACGCTTCTTCAAATTTGATACTTAAAGAAATAGCATATTCTCTAGTATATCTTTCAAAAGCAACCTGAAACATCTGTCTCTCACTATAAGACTGTTCTGTTTGATCATCTTTTCTAAATAGATCTCTCACAACATCAGAAAGTAGCTTTATATCACCCGAATTAATTTTTTGATCATACTCTTGGGCTCTGCGACTCCACATTGCTTTTTTAATTTTTGGTTTTTGCTTAAGGTTATTAAGCGTTCTTGTCATGGTCATCTTACTTGTAATAACCCTTAGGCCTATTGATTTGACCTTAACAAAGGGAACTCTAATTGTGAGCTTGTCGTGAAAAAACTGTATTACATAAAGTTGCTCTTCTACGAGATCATATTGAAATTTTTCAATCGTAAGAATTCTTCCTACACCGTGCGTTGGGTAGACAATGTTATCTCCTGAATTAAATTGTTGTGGAACTATAATTTTTTTAATTTTTGGAGGCTTAGGAACTACTATTTTTTTTTTAAAAATTTTTCTTTTTATTACTTTTTTTACTATTTTTTTTACAGTTTTTTTTACAGTTTTTTTTACAGTTTTTTTAGTTACTGCCTTTACTAGATTTTTTTTTGTAGCTGTTTTCTTTTTTAAAGTCATTTACTTCCACCCTTTTCACTAAAATATTTTTCAAATTTATGTTCTATATTTTCCCAATCCTTTGCATCCAAAGGCGGGTCTTTTTTGATTACAATGTTAGGCCAAATTTCGGAGTACTTAGTATTGAGTTCAAGCCATTTATTTGCATCTCCTTGTGAATCAGGAACTATTGCGTCAACAGGACACTCAGGCTCACAAACTCCACAATCTATACACTCGTCTGGATTAATAACTAGCATGTTTTCACCTTCATAAAAGCAATCTACCGGACAGACTTCTACACAGTCCATATATTTACATTTAATACATTTATCATTCACTAAATATGTCATTAAGATTTTTTTACTCTATTTCTTATACTGATAAAATCTTGATCTTCAATGCCTAATAAAATTGAAATTTTCCTAACAGTTGAAGTTTCTAGCACGTCTTCATTTCGATCTACAAGAAGAATTTCCCAGCAAATTTGGATTAATTTCTGTCTTTCAGGATATGATAGTATTTTTTTGATTTCTGAAGTTATTCTTGTTAAATCTATGTTAAAATGGCCTTTATCTCTTAATTTTTCAAACTCTAGGACGCTTATGGAATTTTTAATATCAAAAAAATCTTCTAGAAGTTTAGATGCGATTTGGATTTCATCATCTCTTATTTCATGATCTGCAGCAATTATTTCAAATATTATTTTATACAAAGAAGTAAAACGATTTTCTTTTTTTGTATTATCTGTTGTATTAGATTTCTGGAATAACTTTTTAAACATTTAATTTACTCAGATCGTTAAAGGGATTATTAAATAGCTGTTTATTTTTTTGAGGTTTCATATCTTTAATTTTGATACTATTTTTATTTTTTACCATCTTATTTTCATTCTTAATAATCTCCACTTTGTAGGATTTAAATACCATATGATCGTTATTCCCGACAGGTAAGATTTGCATTTTTCTAGCCATAAGTATTTCAATTAATTTTTCTTTTTTTATACCTAATAAGTTTGATAAATCAATCGGTAGAGCATAGGGGCCTCGGGTCTCTCTCTTAAATAAGATCTTTTCAAAATCATTAAAAACATCATATCTAATTAAGAAATTTAATTCTTTATAAAAACCAAGAAATTCATAAAGTTTTTGGTTATTGTTATTAAACATAATTGTTGAGTTTCCATCTTTAGGAATATAATCAGAAGTTTTAAATTTAAGATCATAAAATATAGACCATAAATAAAACTTCATTAGTATGAATTCAGGTCTAAGTAATTCAGAATTATAAATAACATTTTTACCTAATCTGAAACCCATTTCATGAATTTTTTTTCTAGTGACTTCTTCAATTTTTTTAAATTCATTGAGAATATTTTTTTTATATAAAAGATAATTGTTTTCTACTAATGAGAAACAAAAAGTTCTTTCTTCGGGCGTCTGATTTATCAGAGATAATTGTCCAGATAAATCAAGTTTATTAATTAAGTTTTCTAAAATCCAATTATTAATTTTATCATGAATTTTATCTATTTCTTTTGACGGTATAGTTTTTTCATCAAATAGTAATTTAATCTGCGGCTTATATATAAAATCTCCTTTAATGATTTCTGCGACATGCTCATCTCCCCATTTGATAAATAGCCCTTTAGTATAACCATCATCAGTTTCAACATATGAGAACTTTAGACTTTCTGACGGAGCATCAATAAAATTTACTATATGTAATAAGATTTTAGGCAAAATGTGTTCTACAATGATATTTTTATAATTTTCATTTAATATAGATTTAAATTTATCATAAAAATTCAATCTAAACCCCTGTAATTTTCCAATAATGTCATCTTTTATGAAAATATCATTATTATCGTCAATAGTTATATTTCTAGATGTTAAATTTAGATTTTGCACTATGGCGCTTTGATTCTTATCAACAAATTTTTGCAAAAGATTGTTATGTATTTCGTCTGATAGCCTATTTTCAATATCTTCTACGACTTTTATCCAATTTTTATTATTTAACCATCTGCTATGATTTGTTACATATAGCCAGGTCCTTGTTTCGTTTAAATTATAAATAAGGTCATTAATAGAGCCTTTGTAATCTTCTAATTTTTTAATATTAGTTTCTAAAAATAATTCAGATAACTTCCATTTATTTTCAGATAACTCCTCATAAATGTTTCTTAATAGAACTAGATGCTTTTCATCAGAGATATTTTGAAAATCCGGTATTCTACAAACCTCCCATAAGCTTTTTAGTTTTTCAGAATTGTTGATTATAAATTTTTTATTATACTCACCTAAAAATTTCATTAAGAATTTTTGATCAGATGCATCTTTTTTTAGAATAAGCTTATTGTGTAAGGGAACTTCTCTGAGAGACCGTATTAAATCATATGGTGATTTGAATGAAAGTATATGGTTTCTCCAATAAATTTTCTTTACAGGCTCAAATTTATTTAACTGAATATTTTCTATTGTTTCTTTATTTAAAAATCTTGCACTTGCGGTTGATCCAAAAAATCCACTTTTCGTATACCTGCCAGCTCTACCTGCAATTTGTGCAATTTCTAAATCATTAAGTGGTCTAACGTACTTACCATCAAATTTTTCTAAACTAGAAAAATAAACTTGTGTTATGTCTAAATTCAAACCCATACCGATTGCATCAGTAGCAACTATGTAATCAACATCTCCATCTTCATAAAGTTTAACCTGAGCGTTTCTAGTTTTAGGACTTAAGGCACCTACAACTAGAGCAACCCCTCCTTTAATAGTTCTTACTTGTTCAGCTATTTCATAAAGATCAATTAAGTTAAAAGCAATTATAGCTGAACGTGGTTTTATATTTTGAATCTTTTTATGAGTTATAAATCTTAATTCAGAAAATCTATTTTTAAATTTAATTTCTGCTTCTGGTATCAATTCTTTAATTATATTTTCCATTACAGAAGATCCTAAAAAAATTGTTTTTAGCTCTCCACGCATATGTAACAATTTGTTTGTAAAAATATGCCCTCTCTCATAGTCACTAGCTAGTTGAATCTCATCAATGCAGATAAATTCAAAATTTATTTCTGGCAAAGATTCGACTGTACAAAAATAATATTTAGCATTTTTTGGAATTATTTTTTCTTCACCAGTAATTAATGCTATCTGATCTACAGGATAAATTTTGCAAGCTTTATCATAATTTTCTCTTGCTAAAAGTCTTAAAGGGAAACCAAAAGCGCCATTTTTATACGAAAACATTTGCTCAAACGCATAAAATGTTTTTCCTGTGTTAGTAGGACCTAAAATTATTTCTATAAAACTCATTAAAAAAAAAATACTACAACAAATAAGAGGTTGACATAGTTAAATCTTTTTTTAATCTTTTTAATTAGATAGTGAATAATAAATATTCGCTCGTTACTAACTAGTTAGTAAGATAAATAAGGAGGCTATGATGGCTGCAAAAAAGAAAAAGGCTGCAACTAAGAAGAAGGCTGCACCTAAGAAAAAGACAGCTGCTAAAAGAGCAGCACCTAAGAAAAAAGCTACTAAGAAAAAAGCTGCACCTAAGAGAAAAGCTGCAACTAAGAAAAAGGCTGCACCTAAGAGAAAAGCTGCACCTAAGAAAAAGGCTGCAACTAAGAAGAAGGCTGCACCTAAGAGAAAAGCTGCACCTAAAAAGAAGAAAGCAGTTAAGAGAAAAAGATAATCTTTTAAATTTTAATTCTTTAGAAGTTCACTTAAAAGCGGGTTATAATAACCCGCTTTTTCATGTTAAAAATATCAAATTTATCTTTTGCCCGTGGGAACAAATTAATTTTAAAAAACATCAATTTATCAATATCTGACTCAGATATTGTTTTGATTAAAGGTCCTAATGGGAGCGGGAAATCAACTTTACTATCATGCTTAGCTAATTTTATAGAGCCACTGGAGGGCACAGTTGAGTATTGTTCTGAATTAATAGATCAAGCAATTGTATCAAAAAATTTTATTTTTATTAGTGAAGAAAATTTCGCTCATGAAGATCTTTCTGTTTTAGAAAATATTTATTATTGGTTAATTATAAATGGAGTTACTCCAGATGATGAGGCTATCAATAAAAGTATTAACTATTTATATGGTGAGTTTGATATCAATAAAAAGTTTCTTCATTTATCATTTGGGCAAAAAAGAAAGATGAGAATGTTATTCTTGCTATTAATCAATAAGCCAATTTGGATATTAGATGATCCATTTAATGGACTAGATGAAGAATCAATTAATAAATTGACAAAAATCATGTCTATGAAAAGAGATCAAAATGGAATGATTATTATAGCTACTCACATAATTCCAGAGCTTACAGGAATAAAAGAGTACAATTTAATATGATTAAGAAATTTTTTTTACTTTGTTCTAAGGAATGGCAACTCATGCTATTAAAAAACTCTCAAACATTGATTTTATTTAGTTTTATTATAATTGCTTCGTCTATATTTGGTCTAGCTTTACGCTATATACAAATTGATAGTAAAATATCTATGACTGTAATATGGATTTTATTATTTTTAGCAGTGATTATAAAAGTTGAAAAGGTTTACTTGGAAGATTTTGATGATTCAAAAATTCAGCAATATTTAACATCAGTATTTGCTCTTGAAATAATTGTATTTGTTAAAAATATTATGATTTGTTTAAATTTAGCCTTATTTTTTTTACTAACATCCCCCCTGATATTTCTTATTCTTTCACTTAACTTTAAATACTTTTTGCAAATTAATATTTTAGCATCTTTATCTCTTCTGAGTCTTGTATTTATATCGTCTATAACTGCCTCAATTTCAAATTCTAAAAGTAATCGTTTAGCCATCACTAGTGTCGTTACATTGCCTCTATTCATACCAATTTTAATATTTTCTATAGGATCTTTAGATATGAGCTTAGGAGATAAAAATTCTTATTTATTTTTCTTTGCATATTTTTTATTAAATCTTGCATTTTCACCGTTATTAACTAGTTTTGCTTTAAAAAAACTATCTATGTAAATGATTATCCTTAATCCAAAAATTATTAGTGATTTTTTTTACAAGTATAAAAAAATATTATTTTTTTTATTTTTAACCTTTTCTATTATTTCCTTAGGTATGATTATTTTTATAGAAAATGATTATTACCAAGGTGTTTCTTTTAAAATTATGTTTATCCATGTCCCTGCGGCGTGGCTTTCTTTAATGCTTTTCGGGATAATGGGTACAGCAAGTATTATTGGCCTTGTCTTTAAATCACCAACTTCCTTTATTATAGCTAGATCAATATCTCCTATTGGGTTGTTAATGAGCGTGACTGTTTTGGTAACTGGCTCTATATGGGGGTACCTGACATGGGGAGCGTTTTGGGTATGGGATGCAAGATTGACATCCATGTTGATATTAACTTTTATTTACTTAGGTCATTCTATACTGCTAAACTCATTTGAACATTTTCAAAAATCTGATTTTGCAGCCTCTATACTAGCCGTAATTGGGCTAGTAAATCTTCCTGTAGTTAAGTTTTCAGTTAACTGGTGGACAACATTGCATCAGGGAGCAAGTGTATTTAAAATTGGAGGTCCTAGTCTCTCAGGTATATATTTAGCTACTCTTATGATCAGTTTTTTTTGCATTTTATGCCTCTGTTTGTACTGGGTTATAACGATTTTCATTACAATCACCGAAAAAAGAAGGTATGAGAGAAGAAAATTATTCGATGAATAGTCTTATTTTAGTCTTATTTTGTTATGTTTTTTTTATAGTTTTAGCAGCTGTGACAACGATCATAATTTTGAATAATAAAAAAAGTGTATTAAATAAGATAAGTGAAATTTCAAAAAATCAACAAACAATTAAAAAATAGAATTATTTTTTTTATTATAATATTTGTCTGCTTTTCTAGCTCTATATATTTAATTAGCTATGCCTTAAAAGATAAAATCTCTTTTTTTTATTCTCCTTCAGAAATAAACAAATTAAAGATTAGCGAGGATCAGTTAATACGCGTAGGGGGTTTGCTGAAAAAAAATACTTTGAAACTAAGGGATGCTATTTGGTATTTTGAGATAATAGATGATGGCGGGATGTCTGTTTCAGTAGTATTTAACAAAACACTTCCCAACTTAGTTGAAGAAAATAAAGGTATTATTGTTGAAGGCTTGCTTAGAAATAGAATTCTAATTGCAAATACTGTTCTCGCAAAACATGATGAAAATTATATGTCTCAAAGTGCTGTCGACAAAATGAAATCTAAAGGTGTTTGGAGGGGAGATTAATTGTTATTACAATTAGGTCAAATTTTTATTTACTCTAATCTTTTTTTAGTTTTATCATTTTTATTTCTGCATAAAAAATTTTCTAATTCTTTCAGTCAGTTGACTCTACTCTCAATTGGGATAACAGGCTGTATGCCATTTATTATTTTAATGATTGGTTTTATTATTTCGGATTTCTCAATCTTAAATGTTGCTACAAATTCATTTATTGATGATCCTTTATTTTACAAAATTGCTTCTTCATGGGGGAGTCATGAAGGATCTATTTTATTATGGATATTTATTATCAATTTATATCTACTAACTTATTTATTAAGTGATAAAAATTATAAAAATATTGTTAAAAATATCCTATTAATTGAAATTAGTTTTATATTTTATGTTATTTTAAGCTCTAATCCTTTTGTTTATTTGGAATCTTTTTCTAATATTAAAGGCTTAGGATTGAATCCTGTTCTTCAACATTTTCTATTTGTGATTCATCCTCCTATATTATTTTTAGGCTATATTGGACTTATTATTCCTTTCGCAATAGCAGTTCATATGCTGTCTTCACAAAAATTTGAAAAAAAATATTTTAGTGAAATTTTAAAATGGTCAAAAATATCATGGTTCTTTCTAACCTTAGGAATTGTTTTAGGATCTTATTGGGCTTACTCTGAGTTAGGTTGGGGAGGCTGGTGGTTCTGGGATCCTGTGGAAAATGTTTCTTTAATTCCTTGGCTATTGACTACAGCGCTTATTCATTCAACAGCGGTATCAATTAAGAAAAATGAGTTAAAGATATGGTCTCTAAATCTTTGCCTTTATGCTTTCATAGCTGCTATTTTTGGGACTTTTTTGGTAAGGTCTAATTTAATTATCTCTGTACATAGTTTTGCGAGTGACCCTTTAAGGGGCATGTATCTTCTAGCTATTGTTGCCTATCTTTTATCTTTTGCTTTATTTTTAAATATAAAGAGCCTCAAACTATTTAATCAAGATAAGTTTGACTTATTAAGTAGAGAAAGTTTTTTATTATTAAATAATGTTTTTTTTATTAGTGCAGCTCTCACAGTTTTTATAGGAACTATCTATCCTCTCTTTGCAGAAATAATTTATCAAGAAAAAGTTTCTGTGGGTGCTCCGTATTATAATATGACTTTTAATATTTTATTAGCTCCGGCAATTTTGTTAATGTCTATAGCTCCTAGATTATCTTGGGGAGAAAATAAAACTAATTTAAAATTAATAATTAGATTAGTTTCCACAACTATTTTAATTGGGGTGATATCTTTTTTAATATGGAATAATATTTATTTCACTTTTGCATCTATATTATGTTTTCCAATTATCGCTATGAGCATAGTTGCCATACCTTCTTTATTAAAAAACAGAACAATTACTTTTCTCAGTCAGTGGTTAGCACATCTAAGTATTGCTTTATTTATTTTAGCGGCTGTATTTACCGAACAATTTGATAAAGATTATAATATTGAATTTTCAAATACATCAAATGCGACACAGTTCATAGATCCTTTAATACAAGTTACCTTAAATGGTATTAGTGAAAGTTCTCATAGCAATCATCAAAAAATTACAGTAGGCGTGACAATTAAAAAGTCAGGAAAAATTATAGAATTAAGTCCTTCTAAAAATATCTATCAACCCTCTGGGGAGATTACAACAGAAGTTTCAAAAAAAAGTTATTTATTTGATAATTTCTATTCTACAATAACAAGCATAACTGAAAATAATGTAGTTTTAAATATAGTTTATAAACCTTTGATTAATTTATTATGGCTATCTACTATGTTACTAATTGCGAGTATTGGTTTATCGATTTTTAGAAAAGAAAAATATGAGTAGAATTAAAAATATTATTATACCTGTAATATTACTTATGGTGGCTTTTATAATAATAATTAATCTAAACAATGATAAGAGTTCTATTAAAAAATCTTATCCTCCTTTACCAAAAGTGGTTTTTGAAGAATTAAGCTATTTTAAAAATATAGCTATTGGAGATAAATTAAATGAAAAAAAATATATCATTAATTTTTTTGCTTCATGGTGCGCACCTTGTTTAGCTGAACATCCTACATTAATGAAACTTAAACAAAAAAATGTAAGTATTATTGGTATTAACTTTCGGGATGAAGAAGATAACCTAAATAGCTGGTTAAAAGAGCATGGGAACCCCTATGAGTATGTTATTCGTGATAATGGTGATATTGCCTTTCAGCTTGGCTTAATAGGTGTTCCAGAAACATATTTTATCAATAAACAACTAATTTATAAAAAAATTCAGGGCCCTTTATTTGGAGTTGATATTGAAGAATTTTTATAGATTATTTATATTAATTTTATTAGTAAACCCTTTTAATGCTTTTTCAGAAGATCAATTAAGAATAGATTTTTACAAAACAATTAGATGTTTAGTTTGTGATGGGCAAAGCATTTATGACTCTGAAACAACTTTTGCGCAAAATTTAAGAGAGCAACTCAAATCAAAGTTTGATGAAGGTCTTTCCAGAAAAGATATCAAAAAAGAATTATTAATAATATATGGAGAGGATATAAGCTTTCAGCCAAAAATTAATAATTTTTTTTTATGGTTTAGTCCTATGGTAATTTTATTTTTGATTTTAGGTTTCAATATAAGTAGATATAGAAAAAATACTAATTAGTAATGGTATATTTTTTTTCAATTTTTTTAAAAACTAATGTTACTAAATAATTTAAAGCTAAATATATTATTCCTGCAGCTATAAAAACTTCAATAGGTGAAAAAGTTTTTGATATAATTTTTCTGGCTATGCCAGTCATTTCCATAATCGTAATTATACTTACTAAGGAACTCGCCTTGATCATTAGAATTATTTCATTTGAATATGCTGGAATAGATTGACGAACTGCCTGAGGCAGAAGAATTCTTTTAAATGCTTGAAATTTGTTCATTCCAAATGCAGTTGCTGATTCTATCTGTCCCTTAACAATCGAATTTAATCCACTTCTAATTATTTCAGAAGTATAGGCTGCTGTATTAATTGTTAACGCTAAAACACCACACCAGAATGGCTCTTTAAGAACTAACCAAACAAAAGATTCCCTAATAGCCGTAAACTGAGCAAGTCCATAATAAATAAAATAAATTTGCACTAGCAAGGGTGTTCCCCTAATTATAAAAACAAAAGTTCTACTAGAAATATCTAATACAATATTTTTTGTAAGTCTCATCATTACAATAACTATTGATAATATTAAACCTAACAGTAAACTTATAATAATTATCTCTAAAGACGCACCTAGCCCTTTTAAAATTTGTAAAAAACTTTCATAAATTAAATGAAAATTCATTACACAAAGCCTTTACTATAATTATTTTCAGCAATCATAAAAAATTTATTAGAAAAAGTTGTTAACAGTAGATATAAAATCCCTGCTGTAACTAAGAACAAAAAAGGCTCTCTGGTAGATCCGGATGCGACATGAGTTTGTCTCATAATTTCAACTAGACCAGTAACAGATATTAACGCTGTATCTTTTAATACTAATTGCCATATATTTCCAATACTAGGAAGTGCTATTCTTAACGTCTGAGGTATCATAATACCAAAAAGTAATCTTTTACCCCTGATGCCAAAAGAGTGAGAGGCTTCAATTTGTCCTTTGGGAATAGCCCTTACAGCCCCACGTAAAACTTCAGTGGAATAGGCGGCACAAATAATTCCAACACAAAATGCGCCAATAAAAAAAGCATTAATCTCAATATATCCATTATGTCCAAATATACTTGCAACAAACATAATGGCGGCGCTACTTCCAAAGAAAAATAAATAAATAATTAAAAGTTCTGGGATTCCCCTAACGACAGTAGTAAAAAAATTTGCAGTAAATTTTAAAATTCTATTACTAGAAAGCTTCATGAGGACAAAAGGTATTGAAAGAATTAATCCGAAAGTCATAGCACACAGACTTACAGCAAGTGTCATCATACAAGCTCGGAGCATTTCATCTCCCCAACCAGTATCTCCTAATGCCAGTAATTCCATAAAGATTTAATTAAAAATGGGTGGTGCCTAAGACACCACCCAAAAAATTGATTACATAGATATGTCTCTACCGAACCATTTTTTGGCTATAGTAGAAATAGTTCCATCAGCCAATGAGGCTTTAATTGCGTCGTTAAACATTTCTCTTAGATCATCATCTTCTTTTCTAAAAGCACCGCCAACTCCGTCACCGAAAGGTCCTCCACCCATAGATGGGGAGACTGAGGTGAGATTGCTTCCTTCTTTTTTTGACATGTAGTCATCAAAAGCTCCACAATCAGCAAGACCAATTTCAACTCTACCTGCTCCTAAATCAAGATTAAGGTCATCTTGAGTGGAGTAAGTTTTTAAAAGAGCACTGCTAGCATATTGTTCAATAAAGTTTTGGTGAATTGTTCCACCCTGAACACCAACTTTTTTGCCCTTTAGTAAAGCGACAACCGAACCCACTACTTTTTGAGTGGCCGCATCTGAATTATTCAAGTTTACACTTTCCAATTCAGACTGATAAGAAGCTAGAGCTGAGTCTTTGCTTACGACTAAACATGCACCGTCTGTCATATAACCAACAGAGAAATCAACTTTTTCCATTCTTTCTTCAGTAATAGACATGCCGGCAATAATGACATCATACTTTTTATTTAATAAGGCAGGAATAATTCCATCCCAGTCTTGTGCTACAAAAGTACATTTTACGCCCATTCTATAACAAAGTTCTGTTGCCATATCAATTTCTGCACCTTCTAATTCACCGGCAGCATTTGTGCCATTCCATGGTGGGTAAGCTCCTTCTGTTCCAATGCGAACCTCTTCCCATTTAGCAAAAAGGGATAAGGGCACAAAGAATAGAGAAGCTATGATTACAAATATTTTATTCAATTTTCTCTCCTTAAATAATTAATTAACAACATTAATGTAAACTAAAAATTTTAGGTTTTTAATATAATTAATTGGTTACTTCTAGAATAGTTGTTAAATGGTCTTTATGAGCTCTGCTGTAATAATTGCTCCAGCCTGAATGTCTATATTCTTGTATCTTATAATTCCTTTTATTTTAGCAGTTGAGCGGATATAGAGATCATGAACTTTAATTTCACCGTCAATTTCACCTGCTACGATCAAATTATCTGCAGAAATCTCCCCATTTACTAGACCTTTTTCCTTAATATCAATTTTATTAGACTTTAAAGTCCCTGTGACTTTACCATTTAACTCAATGTAATCCTTACCCGTTATATTCCCATTAATCTCAAGATCTTCACTGATAAAAGTATGATGAGAAGTAGATATATCTGAAACTGGAAATATAAATTTTTCTTCTATAATTTCTTTTTTTTCTTGAGATCCAAAAATTGACATTTAATCTTCAACCTCTAAATGATTATCAGAAATATCGGTATCTAAAATAGGTTGTTCTTCATGGGTAAGTGATTTTTCTGCTGGGGCAATAGGAGAAATAGCTCCGGAATGTTTTACCATTCCCTCAATAGTAGCACCAAATTTAACTTCTAAAATTGAATATTCAAAATTTCCTTTTGCTAAAGCTGTGCTATTGACAACAAGACTATTTTCAGTTCGAACGTCTCCAGTAAATTTTCCATCAATAGTTACATTTTGTGTTTTAATATCGCCTGTAAGATTTCCATTTTTTGAAACATATAGACTATCTGAATTTATAGAACCATTATAAGTTCCTGCAATATTTGTATCCTTTGCATTAGCTATTCTTCCTTCAAGGGAAACTCCCTCACCTACAAGAATGCATCCGTTATCATTAGCCGTGATACCGTCTAGTTCTTGATTAGATTCATCTTCCATTAAAATATCATATAATTTATTGTTACTTAGTAAATCTTTAAAATATGTACTGAAAATATGAAAAAGACTTATAAGATTAATATCGAGACCATAATGGTCTAAATGTGCATTGAACACCATTATGATCTTAGGATATGTTGAGATTATGAATTGCTTTAAATCAAAAAGGCTTGAATCTAGTATCTCAATTGAAGAAGTTGCTAAAAAAATCTTAGTTTCTCCATACGTACTACAAGATTTAGAAAATGGAAATTATCATACAATACCTCAGCCTTTTGCTTATTATTGTGCAAAGAATTATGCTAATTTTTTATCAATAGAGTTACCCTCAATAATTAAAAAAGCTAAACCTATCATTCGTAAATAAAAGAGATTAGAATTAAAACAATTATTTAATAAGGAAAAAAGGTGGGGAATCCTTAGGGCCTGGGTTAAATGAATGATAAATTAAAAATTGAGTCAATTGATATAATTCTGTTTTCCAAAATTTTTGGTAAACAGTTTGATCAATTTAAAAGAATTAGAAAATTATTTTCTTCTATTGAAGAATATATGGTGCTGCATTGTATAACGTCACATAATATCAAAGACTTAATAGCGGAAATAAAAATAAATAATCCTTTAAATGATACTGATTTGTATATTAGTAATTACTGGGACAGCTTAAAAAATAAGAAAAATTCAGGTGTTAGTATTCATGGAATTAGTCGTGACACAGAAATACCAAGGACAACTGTTAAACGATGGACTGATAGTCTAATTAAAAAAAAACTAATTGATAAAAATTTAGAAGGCTATCTTGTCCCGACTGGCTTAATAAGGGAGTACTGTAAAGATTTAAGAGAATTTGCAATAAAAGAACATATTGATTTTGCAAATTTTTATGAAACATCAGACATAAGAGATAAATAATTTTTTATGCCTATCTTAATAAAATCTATAATTATATTAAATAACACTATTATCCCTCTTGTTTGAAGTTAAGATAAATCTAGATGAAAATATTAGATATAAAAAATTTAGAAAAAAACTTTGGGAGCAATAAAGTTTTAAAAGGTATAAGCTTAAGTGCTAATCAAGGTGATGTGATTAGTATTATAGGAAGTTCGGGCTCAGGTAAAAGTACTTTATTAAGATGTGTAAATTTTTTAGAAAATGCTAATCATGGAACTATTAATGTATGTGGGTATGAAATAAATTGTGAAAAAGAAAATTTAGTAAAACCAAATAAAGAACTTCAGGAAAATATAATTAAAATAAGAAAAAAATTAGGAATGGTTTTTCAAAGTTTTAATCTGTGGTCTCATATGACGATCCTAGAGAATATTACAGAAGCGCCTATACACGTATTAGGTAAAAATAAAAAAGAAGCAGAATCTGATGCTTTGGCTTTAATGGAACAAGTAGGCATTCAAGATAAGGCCAGTAGTTATCCTATTCATTTATCAGGAGGTCAGCAACAGCGTGTAGCAATCGCAAGGGCTCTTGCTATTTCTCCTGAAATCTTATTATTTGATGAGCCAACATCTTCCCTGGATCCTGAATTAGTGGATGAAGTTTTAGGCGTAATGAGAAAATTAGCTGAGGACGGAAAAACTATGCTTGTTGTAACGCATGAAATGGAATTTGCCAGAAGAGTTTCAAATAAAGTAATTTTTTTGCATGATGGTCTCATTGAAGAGGAAGGGCATCCTGACACAGTCTTTGCGAACCCTTCATCAGAGCGCTGTCGAAATTTCTTATTTAATAGACGATCCTGAAAAAATTTTATATTTTCGGATCATGAATTCTTTATTTAATTTTTTATTAAGAATTGTAGATTTTTATACGCTCCTAATTTTTGCTTATGTTGTGCTATCTTGGCTTTTTCATTTTAAAGTTCTGAGCTTCAATAATATGTTTTTAGTTCGAATGTATGATGGTTTGAAAAAAATGACTGATCCACCTTTGGATTATATTAGACGCTATATTCCCAACCTAGGGGGAATAGACATAGCTCCAGTTATATTAATTTTAATTATATACTTATTAAAAGACCTGCTCATAGAGTATTGGCCAATAAGCTAGGAAGAATCTTAGGAGAATTGTATTATGACAAAAATTATTAATGGTAAAGAGTTTGCTCAAAAAATTAGAAATCAAGTGAAAGAAGATTCAGATCATTTATTACAAGATTATAAAGTTCAGCCATGTCTTGCTGTCGTATTAGTTGGAGAAAATCCAGCTAGTAGAGTTTATGTTGGCGCAAAAACTAAAATGGCTGCAGAGTGCAATATTATAACTAAAGATTTTAAAATGGAGGATACGACTGATCAGGACGCTCTCCTTAAAGTTATTAATGAATTAAATAATGATACAAGCGTTCATGGTATTTTAGTTCAACTCCCCCTTCCAAAACAAATAGATGAGAGGGCTGTAATTGATGCTATCGATGTTAAAAAAGATGTCGACGGATTTCATGCTATTAATGCTGGACGACTTTCCATTGGTGGCGAAATGCTTAAGCAAGCTTTTATCCCTTGTACTCCGCTAGGGTCTCTTTTGCTTTTAAAAGATACTCTACCTAGTCTAAGTGGTTTAAATGCTGTTGTGATTGGCAGGTCTAATATTGTAGGAAAACCTATGTCTCAACTTCTTATTGAAGAATCTTGTACCGTAACCATTGTACATTCAAGAACTAAAAATATTGAGGCTATTTGTGCACAAGCAGATATTGTTGTTGCTGCAGTTGGAAGACCAGAAATGATTAAATCTGATTGGATTAAAAAAGATGCTGTCATTATTGATGTGGGTATTAATAGAATTACAATAACTAAACCAGATGGTAGCGAAGGAACTAAACTTGTCGGAGATGTCGACTATCAAGATGTTTTTGAGAAAAGTTCTGCTATTACTCCTGTTCCTGGAGGTGTAGGGCCTATGACTATCGCTTGCTTACTAAGAAATACTGTTACATCTGCTTACCGACATGCAGGTCAAGCTGACCCTCGTGGTACAGTTGATGTTAAATAAATTTAATATTTGATTTTATTTTTTTTTAACCTTAGAGCGTTAAGCTTTATGAATCCTTCAGCATCTCTTTGGTCGTAGTTTGAAGTTTCAAAAGTAGCTAAGTCTTCATCATATAAACTGTTAGGAGATCTTCTTCCAATAATAGTGATGTTACCTTTATATAGTGCCACTCGTACTTGTCCGTTAACTCTTTTCTGTGTCACGTCTATAGCTTTTTGAATCATAAGACGTTCGGGCGCAAACCAATATCCATTATAGACGAGTCTAGCGTATTTAGGCATCAACTCGTCTTTAGTAAAAACCTCTTCTCGATCTAGTGTAATGCTCTCTATAGCACGATGCGCTTTTAATAAAATTGTGCCTCCTGGTGTTTCGTATACACCACGGGATTTAATACCTACATAACGATTTTCAACTATATCGACTCTGCCAATTCCATTGGCAGCGCCGTACTGATTAAGCTTTTCTAATAAATTAAACGGACTAAGATTTTTGCCATTGATTCCAACAGGGTCACCATTTTTGAAATCAATTATTAAAATTTTTTCTTTGTCGGGTGCTGTTTTAGGACTTTTTGAAATACCAAAAACATTTTCAGGAGGCCTACTCCAAGGATCTTCTAAAACTTTACCTTCAGCGGATCTGTGTAAAACATTAGCGTCCACACTATAAGGAGATTCGGTTTTATTGTGCTTCATAATAGGAATTTTATTTCTTGAGGCAAATTCTAAAAGCTTAGTTCTAGAATTAAGGTCCCACTCTCTCCAAGGTGCTATAACTTTAATATTAGGGGCAAGGGCATAGTAGGAGAGTTCAAATCTTACTTGATCATTTCCCTTACCTGTAGCTCCATGTGATACCGCATAAGCTTTTTCTTTTTTTGCAATTTCTATTTGCCTTTTTGCTATAAGAGGTCGAGCTATTGCTGTGCCTAACAAATATTCTCCTTCGTAAATTGTATTAGCTCTAAACATTGGGAATACATAGTCTTTCACAAATTCTTCTTTTAAATTTTCAACGTAGATTTTTTTGGCGCCTAATTTTTTTGCTTTAGCTTTAGCTTCAGTTAATTCAGCACCTTGGCCTAAATCTGCAGCGTAACAAATAACATCTGCATCATATTCTGTTTGCAGCCACTTTAAAATAACGCTTGTATCAAGGCCTCCTGAATAAGCTAAAATAATTTTTTTTTTCATTTTATAGTATTAACAACTTTCACTTAGCTTATTTACGGCATTAGTAAATCCGATCAGAGAATAAGTATCAATTGTTTCTGTTCCTCTTGAAGAAAAACCTACTACCTTCATTTCTTTTCCATTTCTCATTGCAGTAATAATAATTCTATCGTCTGACATTGACCAAGCAGTATCTTCGCTCCCATAAAACTTATAGTTACTACTATCAATTGAAACGTTTATATATTTATCTTCATCGTATGGGTAGCCTGCATCCGCTCTTACATACATCACATCGCCATCTTTAATAACAAAGAAAACAACCTGACCTCTTTTAGTATAATCACCTTTTTCAGAAATAGGAATTTGATATATTGCGCAAGCATTATTGTTAATTTTATTTTGCAACCAAGTGCCTTTTTCATTTTTAGCAAAAAGAGGGTTAAGAAATAATAAAAGTATTAATGTAGAGAGAATCTTTTTAATCATAAAAATAATATATATCAAATGAATTTGATTTTTAAGACTAATTAATGGAGAATAGATATTAAAGTTAAATGAAAAATAAAATAAAAAATCCTTTTATCGACTCCTTAAAGCAAATAGCTATTAATCAGGATAAGGCCTCTTTTAAAAAGATTTTTGATTATTTTGGACCTCGACTGAAGTCTTTTTTAATGTCATCTGGAGCAGAAGAATCAATAGCTGAAGAGGTAATACAAGAAACAATGGCTATTATTTGGACTAAAGCTGACTATTATAACCCTAAATTAGCGTCACCTAGTACTTGGATTTACACAATCGCTCGTAACAAAAAAATAGATATTCTCAGGAAATCGAGAAAAGCTATTCTAGAGAATATTGATACAGCCATTCTCCCCCCTGTTGAACCTAAGTTAGAAGAAGATGTAGATCATGACCAAAGATTTGAAATTGTTAATAAGTATCTTAATGATCTTCCCAAGGAGCAATTAGATTTACTCAAAATGAACTTTATAGAAGAGAAATCTCACGGTGAAATTGCTGAAATTACTAAAATTCCATTAGGGACTATTAAATCTAGAATTAGGCTTGCTATGGAAAAAATAAGAGACCGTATTGCTAAAGATAAAGAAATTTCTGATCTAAAAATTAAAAGTCAGGGTATTAATTAAACATGTTAAATCTTATGACCCAACCTTCTGTTACTTCTGCGCGACTACTTTTCCAACAATGTGTTGCGGCGAGTTCTACAGAGGGAAACTCTTTGGAATTTATTAGAAATGAAATCTCTGGCTATTTATTGGAAAAAATTGAGCCTGTACCGATCAGTAAAGACCTTTGGGATAATACTTTAACTTTTATTGATTCCTCTAAAAAAATAAAACGAGATTTAGCTTTTGACCCTTTTTATAATGACCTGCCTTTGGTGCTTCAGGATTTTCTTTCTACTAAAAAAGTTAAATGGAAAAATTTCCCTGATGTAAAAATTGCAAAGTTAACTCCTTCTTTTGAATCTGATAAATTAGAACTGATACATGTGATGCCCGGAGGTTCAATTCCTCAACATACACATGAAGGAATAGAAAATTTTCTTGTACTCCATGGCTCTTATCATGATGAGTACGGCACTTATAAAGAAGGTTCGGTGCAAACAAGAGATGAAAATCACAATCATAAGCCTACTGGCAACCTGATTACAGGCTGCATTGGTCTCGCATATTCAGATGGAAAAATTAAATTTTCTGGTAAGTTTTCTAAGATACTAAATTTTTTTAATAATTAGATTGCAAATAATAAGTGAGCAGGCACGATTCCTGCTGTTAACATTAATCTTAGAATAAAATAATCTGTTTTTATAATTTTTTCTTTGAAGTAAAAGAAAAAGTCAAAACCAAGAACTATAAAATAGCCAAACATAAAATACCATAGCGTTATTTCAAATTTAAAATCATAGGCAAGGACAAAAAACACGTATACACAAGGTGTTACACTAAACATTATCGCAACTTTATTTTTACTAGTTAAATACAGTCCCCAATAAACAGCACCTAAAAAAGATAAAATTACACTTGAATAGATAACAAACATTTCTTTATCAAATTCCAAAAATATTAAATCAATATTGTAAAAACAAAGATAAAAAGGGATTAAGCCTGGAATTCCGATGAAATAAATCATTAATTAAATCTTATCTATTTGTTCAGCTAAATCTATATCTCTTTGGGTAATTTTATTTTGATCGTGAGATATCAGTTCAATATCAACTTTACTATATTCTAAAATAATTTTTGGATGATGGTTTTTTTTTTCAGCCAACATGACAACTTGAGAGACAAATGCAAAGCTTTGTTGGTAATTTTTAAAAGAAAAAATTTTTTTTAAAGATCCATTATCTACTTTTTCCCAACTACTCATTAAGGTGCTGGGTTTGGGTTTTCATTATGAATAATATTAATCTCATTTAATATATCTTCACTTAAAACAATATTGATAGAACTGATATTTTCTTTTAACTGATCCAATGTTGTAGCTCCAATAATATTTGATGTAACAAATTTTTGTTGATTGACAAATGCAAGCGACATCTTCGCTAAAGATAAATTATGTTTTTTTGCAATAGTAAAATACAACTCTACTGCATTAGAGGTTCTTGTTCCTTGATATCTTGGAAAATCACCTCCAAATAATTTTAATCGAGACCCTTCTGGCATTTGATTATTTAGATATTTTCCGCTAAGCACTCCGAAACCTAGTGGTGAGTATGCTAGTAGTCCAACTTGATCACGTATTGAAATTTCTGCCATTCCTACTTCATAAGTTCTATTCACTAGACTGAATGGGTTTTGTACTGAGACAACTCTTGGTAGGTTTTGATTTTCAGAAATTTTTAAAAATTTTGTAAATCCGTAAGGTGTCTCGTTACATAGCCCAATATGTCGAATTTTTCCTTGTTCTATAAATTTATTTAAAACTTTTAAAACTGATTCAAAATCATTCCAATCTTTTTCTTTTTCATTATGTTTATATCCAAGCTTACTAAAAAAATTTGTATTTCTCTCAGGCCAATGTAATTGATAAAGATCAATGTAATCAGTCTTTAATCTTCTTAAGCTTTCTTCAATTGCTTTGGAAAAATTTTCTTTAAAATATTGCATTCCTCCGCCACGAATCCATGAAGGGCCGGGGCCTGAAATCTTTGTGGCCAAAATAATTTGATCTCTATTTTTTTTTTCATGAAACCAATTGCCTATCATCGTCTCAGTCTTTCCATATGTGTCTAATTTAGGAGGGACGGGGTATAATTCTGCTGTATCAATGAAATTTATTCCTTGCTCCACTGAGTAGTCCAGTTGTGCAAAAGCTTCTTCCTGGGAGTTTTGTTGCCCCCAAGTCATGGTACCAAGACAAATAAGACTTACATTAATATCTGTATTACTAATTTTCTTAAATTTCATAAACTATTTTTACGGTTTTACTTGAAATGAATCAAGTTAATAGCCATATTTAGTAAATATATAAGGAGAAACAATGGTAGACCAACGACAAAACACTTATTCGCAAACTCGGACAGATACAATCGACCAAGGCTTAAGAGAGTACATGCTAAAAGTTTATAACTACATGACCTCAGGTTTAGCAATCAGTGGACTTGTAGCTTGGACTGCTTCTCAGTCTCCTGCACTAATGAATTTAGTTTTCGGATCAGCTCTTAAATGGGTTGTCATGCTAGCACCTTTAGGATTTATATTCTTTCTTGGTGCAAGAATGCAAAAAATGTCAAATTCCGCAGCACAAATGACTTTTTGGGCTTTTGCAGCTGTGATGGGACTTTCGATGTCATATATCTTTATAATTTATACCGGTGCTAGTATTACAAGGGTATTTTTTATTACTTGCAGTGTTTTTGCAGGCATGAGTATTTATGGATACACAACAAAGAGAGATTTAACGAAATTTGGATCTTTCTTAATGATGGGACTTTTAGGTATCATCATAGCTAGTGTTGTTAATATTTTTATGAAGAGCACAATGATGGAATTTGTTATTTCTTGTATTGGTGTTCTAGTATTTGTTGGACTTACGGCATATGACACTCAAAAAATTAAGTCTATGTATTATTCAACTAGTGCAGAAATGGCAACAAAAACAGCCATCATGGGAGCATTAACTCTTTACCTTGACTTTATTAATCTGTTCTTAATGTTATTAAGACTGTTTGGCCAAAGAAAATAGTATTAAATTTAATTTTAAAAAAAGGGTAAGCCCAAAGCCTCACCCTTTTTTTGTTTTAAAATTTTTTTTGTAAAATAATTCTATTCTAAAGTAGTTCACGTGGTTAGTTATATTCTTGCTATCAGTGCCGCCGCTATTTGGTCAATAACAGGTCTAATGAGCACTCGTGCTGTTCGCTATTTTGGAAGTTATAATTATAATTTATTACGGTTAGTTGGAATAATTGTTATTTTAACTCCTTATACTTATTTTAATTGGCACCCTATCTACTTTGAAAATTCAATTATTTTCGCCATCGCTCTTTCTTCCATTATAGGAATCATTATTGGAGATACTTTTCTTTTCATTTGCTTGAAACGTTTAGGTCCTCGCCGTGAAGCTTTATTATTTTCTATTCAAATACCTTGTACTATTCTAATGGCAGATTTTTTTTTAAATTCACTTCCTAGTTTTAATCAACTTCTAGGATGTGGTTTAATTTTTTTAGGTATTATTGTTGCTATTCAATTTAATAAAACAATCAAAGATGATGACCTTGAAAATGTTCAAGGAAATAAGCTTGTGGGTCTATGTGCCGGGATTGGTCTTGCAATCTGTCAAGCAATTGGGATCATTATCATGAAGCCAATTTTAATAAATACTGACCCAGTAGTAGTTTCTTATTTGCGTGTCTTGATTGCTGCAATTGGAATATTAATAAGTTTTATTATATTACCCAAAACAGAACTATGGGTTAAAATTAAAGATCATAAGCAAACAACTATCGCTATTTCTAGTGGTATACTAGGTATGGGTATTGGAATGACTCTTTTTATAATTGCTTTAAAAGGAGGAAATCCCGGGGTTGTCTCAGCCCTATCAAGCACAATGCCTATAATGATTATACCTATGTTGTGGATTGCCACAAAAAACTATTCGGGACACTTATCTGTTTTAGGCGCTTTAATAACATGTTTGGGTGCCACAGTTATTTTTTTAAGTTAGTAGTAATTTTATTCAGATCCTTTTTCAACATTAATAATCTTAAGTTCTTTAGACTTTTTAATTTGAGATTGAAGTATTTTATTTAGAGGATCTTTACCTAAATATTTCTTAAATTGTTTATGGCTTTTAATGGCCACTTCCGTATTACCCTCTGTTATAGCAACTAAAGTTTGCCTTAAAAAATGAAGCCCTTTTTGTTCTCTTGATGTTTTATATCTAGAGTAGATTGATCTTGGATAAACGACAATTTTAACAATAAGATAAATGAAAAAAGTAATGAAAAGTAATGTGGAAAGTATAATAATAATTGCTTGCACCATGGCGATTTCTAATTGCCATATGCCAAACACAATAGCTAAATCTTCCCAACCATTAAATAAGTAAAATAAAGACGCATATCCTGCCATTAACATTAAAAGAATTAATAAAAATTTTATCATTTAAAATAGGTTTTCCAAAAAAGATTTTTGTTCTTCATAAGCTTTTGCAATTTGATAAGTTTCTTTGAAGAAGATTTTTTGATTAGATGTTAAATTTTCATAGTTAATAACTGCACTTAGATAGTTTTTATTTTCTATAGCTGACATGAATAAGCCCACAGCACTTGCTGATATCCTTGATACGGATATCTTAAAAATATTTTGGGTTATATTTTTAAACCAGTTTATTTTAGGATTTTTTAAAAATTCTTCTTTTACAAAACTATTTTCATTTTTAGATAATTGTTCTTGAATAAAAGTACTATCTGGAAGAGATAAAAGTGATTGGAGTCTAGGCTCTGTGAAAAACATAAACTGACTTTGAAGTTTTGTAACATTGCTATTTCTAATTTGTTGATCATCGATATTAAGTAAAATTAAATTCATGCTTTTTAGTAGTTCATAAGCATCTAAGTCTTTTACTTCAATAATGTTTTGCTGAGGTTGAGTGATTTTTGGTTCAAAATTTTTGGTTTGCACGTCTTGCATAGTCAACGATAATTCAAGAATTAATTTTTCAAGATTGGCAACTTTCATTTCTAAATTTTTATTAGAATTTACTTCCTTTTTTTCAATTATTGGTTCTATAGTTGGATTGACCTTAATGATATTTTGAATTAAGCCTTTATTATCTAAATATAAATAAGTACTTCCTATAACTAAAACCACGATAAAAATGATAATAAAAGAATTTCTTTTTAAGAAACCTCTATTTGTTGAAATTTTTTTATTGTCGCTCATCAATTAGAATCTATATTTTTATAATAATGAAAGTTTTAGCAATAGAAAGTTCTTGTGACGATACATCTATAGCAATCGTCGATAATTTTAAGAAAATCAAGTATATTCAGACAATTAATCATCAAAAATTTCATAAAGATTTTGGCGGAGTAGTCCCAGAAATTGCTGCCCGTCAACATTTAGATATTATGGATATGGTTTTAAAAAATTTACCCTTAAAACAATTAAAATCAGTTGATTATATAGCTGCTACTTACGGACCTGGCTTAATTGGTGGCCTGATAGTTGGCTCAAGTGTTGCAAAAGGTTTGGCCATTGCCTTTAATAAACCTCTTCTCCCTATTAATCACTTACAGGCTCACTTGCTTTCACCAAGATTAGTAGCAAATGTATCATTTCCTTATTTATGTTTGCTTGTTTCTGGAGGAAATACTGCAATAGTTTTAATAGAGTCAGCAAAAAAATTTAAAATACTCGGTTCAACAATTGACGATTCTGCTGGAGAATGTTTTGACAAAGTTGCTAAAGTAATGGGGCTTGGTTATCCTGGCGGTCCAGCGTTAGAAAAAAAAGCAATTGGAGGTGATCCTCATTCTTTTAAATTACCATCTCCCCTCACAAAAACTAAAAACTGTAATTTTTCTTTTTCGGGTTTAAAAACGGCAGCTATTAGAATTATTCAGACCCACAATAAAGAAAAAAACTTTGAGAAAAACTTTGCTTCGTCTTTTCAAGAATCTATTTCCAGTATATTAAAAATAAAAATTAAAAATGCTTTGTCTGTTTTAAAAGAAAAAAATATTATAATTAAAGATTTTTCTATTTGTGGGGGCGTGGCTGCAAATAAAAAAATTAATTATGATTTAAAAAAATATATTAATTCCCAAAATATAAATTTTTCTCAAGTTCCCTCATCTTTATGTACGGATAATGCAGCCATGATAGGCTGGAATGCTTTAGAATTGTCTAAAACTATAAAATTTAAAAAAAATAATTATAATATAAGACCAACACCAAATATTTTAATTAATGAAAACTTTATAAAATAGTACTATTAATCATATATGGATAAAAATTAGATGCAGTACTGGTTAATGAAATCTGAGCCTGGTACATGGTCTTGGGATCAACAAAAAAAGGATAAAAAAACTCATTGGGATGGTGTAAGAAATTATCAAGCCTCTAATAACCTAAAGGCTATGAAAAAAGGAGATGAGTGTTTTTTTTATCACTCTGTCTCAGAAAGAGCCATTAAAGGAATAGTCAGAGTTACAAAAGAATATTACCCGGATCCAACAGATCCAAAAGGTAGATTTGGAATGGTTGATGTTGCCTATGTGAAGAGCTTACCTGATGTTACGCTTGATCAAATAAAAGAAGACCCATTTTTTGATGATTTTTCACTTGTAAAGCAGTCACGCTTGAGCGTCATGCCAGTATCATTGAAACAATGGAGAAAAATCATTAAACTAAGCACTCTATGATAAAAGAATTTCCCCTTAAAGACCCCTTACTTTCTCGAAATCAATTCGAAAAGATGTATCAGGAATCTTTTAACGATAAGGATGCTTTTTGGTCAAAAATTGCAAAACAACATGTGTCTTGGTCCAAGGATTTTACAAAAGTAAAAAAT
>MDTF01017988.1_pt1 | contig 34221 bp, 38 predicted proteins | sample 811191 | NCBI WGS metagenome assembly MDTF01 (sample SAMN05326649, study PRJNA326480) | marine metagenome | isolation source: seawater | place: Southern Ocean | collected 2011 | reverse complement strand
GGAGACCAGGACTTGACGCTCGATCAATTCCTCGAATAACAGGACGCTTTGAAGACTTTTCATACTTCAAAGCAACCTTGAGAGTCCCTTGGGCATTATCGGATGCCACTTTATAACTTGATATGTAGCCTTGATCATGCAAAATTCGCGCAATCTCGGCTTTAACATTACTTGCAGGAAGCTCAACAACTTGGTGACCTGCTTTTGCACCATTACGTAGGCGCGTTAAAAAATCTGCTATAGGATCTGTATACATCTTATTCGTATTGTAAAAATTACCAACTACACTTTTTAACACCTGGAATTAATCCAGATAAAGCCATTTCACGAAATGTCACTCGAGACAAACCAAATTGGCGCATATAACCTCTAGGGCGACCAGTTAGTTTACAACGATTATGTAAACGAACGGGTGATGCGTTTTTCGGTAATCGTTGCAATCCAGCATAATCACCGGCATCTTTCAATGCGCCGCGTTTTGCTGCATATCGAGCAACTATCGCTTGTCTTTTACGCTCTCGCGCTTTCATCGATTCTTTGGCCATATTTTATTTCTTAAAAGGCATTCCAAATTGCTGGAGAAGCGCCTTGCACTCCATATCTGTCTTCGCAGTAGAAACAAAAGTTATATCCATTCCTGATATGCGACTTACTTTATCAATCTCGATTTCTGGGAAAATAATCTGCTCAGTAATTCCAAAAGTAAAGTTACCTCTACCGTCAAAGCCTTCTTTAATCCCTTGGAAGTCTCGTATGCGGGGTAATGATGACACCAGCAAACGCTCAAGGAAATCAAACATTTTCACACCCCTTAGAGTTACTCTTGCACCAACAGGCATTCCCTTTCTTAATTTAAAATTCGAAATATCTTTTTTCGATTTAGTTGCAACAGCTCTTTGACCTGCTATAATGGTCATTTCTTCAACAGCGGAATCTACCAATTTCTTATCAGAAACAGCAGCACCAATACCTTGACTCAATATTATTTTCTCTAGGCGTGGCACCTGAAGATCATGAGAGTATCCAAACTGTTCCTTCATCGCAGGAACAACTTTAGTATGAAAATCGACTTTTAATTTTGGTTCCATCACTTAATAGTATCACCAGTTTTTTTGGAGAAACGATTTGTTTCACCTTTCTCATTAACTTTTCGTCCCACACGAGTAGGATTACCAGCACCATCCACCAACATCAAGTTAGAAATATGAATAGGTGCTTCCATTTTAGCAATTCCCCCTTGAGGACTTGTTGCAGAAGGTTTTTGATGTTTTGTAACCATGTTTAAACCTTCTACAACAGCACGTTGCTGTTTGGGAATCATCCGGATAATTTTACCCGACTTACCTTTTGAAGTACCAGCAATTACCATTACCGTATCCCCTGTTTTTATATGAAACTTTGCCATCTTATATTATAATCTTAAAGCACCTCTGGTGCCAAGGAAACAATTTTCATAAACTGCTTGTCGCGTAACTCTCTAGCCACAGGACCGAAAACGCGAGTACCGCGCATCTCACCTGTTGGGTTCAAAAGAACACAAGCATTATCATCGAAACGGATATATGATCCATCAGGACGTCGAACTTCTTTTTTAGTACGAACAACAACTGCAGTAGCTACAGTGCCTTTTTTCGCGCTACCAGATGGCATAGCCTGCTTAATAGTGACAACAATTTTATCACCAACACTTGCATAACGACGTTTGGTTCCACCAAGAACACGAATAACCAAAACTTCTTTGGCACCAGTGTTATCTGCAACTCGTAAACGGGATTCTGTTTGTAACATCTTATTTAGCTCTTTCTATAATTTCTATTACCCGCCAAACCTTTGTCTTACTCATCGGCCGTGTTTCCATAATTTTCACAGTGTCTCCACTATTACAATCGTTAGTCTCATCATGAGCATGAAACTTATTAGTATATGTTATAAACTTGCCATACATGGGGTGTTTAACACGTCGTGAAACCTTGACAGTCACAGTTTTATCCATAGAACTACTGGTCACAACACCAATTCGCTCTTTACGTAAATTTCGTTTAACTTCCATCAACATCACTTATTTCGAATTACGATTAGCCAATTCCATAGTAAGGCGCGCCACGATCTTTCGAGTACTGGCAATTCTCATTGGGTTTTCTAATGGACTAATACGATTTTTCATTTTCATATCTGAGAGTTCATTGCTCAAAACACTAAATTGCTTTGAAAGCTCTTCCTCACTTAAATTCCGGATCTCATTCATTTTCATAATGCTGTATATTAAGAATTTGTAACTAAATCACGACGAGTAACCAACTTTGTTTTCACAGGCAACTTTTGTGCAGCCAACCTCAGTGCTTCAATAGCAACCTCTTTTGAGACACCATCACACTCAAACAACATCCGACCAGGTCTAATAACAGCAGCCCAGTACTCAACATTACCTTTACCTTTACCCATTCGAACCTCTAGCGGCTTTTTTGTAATCGGTTTATCGGGGAATATTCTTATCCATAATTGGCCTTCACGCTTCATATAACGCGTTGCAGCAATACGAGCAGCTTCTATTTGACGCGCAGTCATCCAAACCTCTTGCATCGATTTGATACCATACTCTCCAAAGGAAAGAGTAGCACCTCGTTGTGCATTTCCTTTCATTTTACCCTTGTGGGTTTTACGGAATTTCGTTTTCTTAGGTTGTAACATATCTCTTTTTGCGAATTATGCTTTGCGATTATTACGACGATCATTCGAACTATTTCGGCGATCGTTATTACCTGGCCGACCTTTTTGATTACCACCTTGACCTCCAATATTCGGTCTACCTCCTGTGACACCTAATACATTTGTCAAGTCACGCTTACCGTAAACTTCACCTTTCATTATCCATACTTTTATTCCAATCCTGCCATATGTAGTATGAGCTTCGGACCAGTGATAATCTATATCAGCACGAAATGTGTGCAAAGGTGTACGTCCATCTTTGAATTTTTCAGATCTAGCAATTTCAGCACCATTAAGTCGACCACTCAATTGAACTTTAATCCCCTCTGCACCCATACGCATTGTAGATTGTATGCTCATCTTTACAGCGCGTCTAAAGGAAATACGGCCTTCAATTTGACGAGCAATAGAATCAGCGACGAGTTTTGCGTCTAATTCAGGACGTTTGATTTCATGAATATTTAACTGAACATCTTTCTTTGTTAATTTTTTTAATTCTTCTCTAAGCTTTTCAACCTCAGTACCACCTTTGCCAATAATCACACCTGGTCGAGCGGACGCAATAGTAATTGTAACCAACTTGAGTGTCCGTTCAATAATTATCCGGGAAACATTAGCACGAGATAACCTAGCATATAAATACTTTCTGATGGCCGCATCTTCAGCAATTCTATCTCCATAATTTTTTCCTCCAAACCAGTTTGAATCCCAACCTCTTATAAAACCAAGACGATTACCTATTGGATTAGCTTTTTGTCCCATTATTGAACTTCTTTAACTTCAGTTACACTAGTTTTTTCAATATTATTTACTTCCCCAACCACAATAGTCACGTGATTTGAGCGCTTCCGTACACGATGCGCTCGTCCCTGAGGCGCTGGTTGAACACGCTTGAGCATTCGCCCACTGTCTACACTAATGGTCTGTACTATTAATTGCGTTTCATCAACAGAAACACCCTCGTTTTTTGTCTGCCAATTACTCAACGCTGAGACTAAAAGTTTTTCCAAACGGATAGAAGCTTCTTTACCGTTGTGCTTGAGAGCATATAAAGCTTTAGTAACCTCCATTCCTCGAACCATATCTGCTACTAAACGCATTTTCCGAGGAGACGTCGGACAATTATTTAATTTGGCCGAGGCAATTTTTTTACGAGCCTCTTTAATGACTGATGCGGTATTGTGTTTACGTGATCCCATAGCTTATCTTTTACCCTTATCTTTTTTCCCTCCATGACCACGAAAGGTACGTGTAGGGGAAAACTCACCTAACTTATGTCCAACCATATTCTCTGTAATGTATACAGGAATAAATGTTTTTCCATTGTGGACTGCAATTGTTTGACCAACAAAATCTGGACTAATCATTGACGCCCGTGACCAAGTTTTAATCACACTTTTTTTGCTAGCGGACACATTCTCCATTACACGCTTTTCAAGCTTATAATGAATGTAGGGTCCTTTTTTTAGTGAACGTGCCATTTCTTATTTCTTCCTTTTTTCAATAATATATCGATTGCTTTCCTTAACGCGATCGCGAGTTTTAAATCCTTTCGAAGGAATACTATTACGAGAACGTGGATGTCCTCCAGAAGCGCGGCCTTCGCCACCACCCATTGGGTGATCAACTGGATTCATCGCTACTCCTCGAGTTCGGGGTCGCCTACCAAGCCATCGGCTCCTTCCAGCCTTACCACCAACTAGTTGCTGATGATCACTGTTTGAGACAACACCTACAGTAGCCATACATTCTACTAAAACCATACGAGTTTCACCCGAAGGCATTTTTAGAGTAGCATATTTACCATCTCTTGCTGCAAGCTGAGCAAAAGCACCTGCGGATCTAGCAATAATGCCTCCTTGACTTGGTCTTAATTCAATATTATGAACTATAGTACCTAGTGGTAACTCTGAAAGTTTAAGTGAGTTTCCAACTTCTGGGGGAGAACCGGTACCTGATAGGATTTTTTGGCCTACCTCAACGCCGTTGGGAGCTAAAATATAACGTTTTTCACCGTCGGCATAAAATACAAGTGCAATAAAAGCTGAGCGATTTGGATCGTACTCAATAGTTTTTATTATCCCTGGTACACCAAATTTTTCACGTTTAAAATCAATAACACGATATCGCTGCTTTGCTCCACCGCCCATGTAACGCATGGTCATTTTACCAGTGTCATTACGACCGCCACTACGTTTTTTAGGAAGCGTCAAGGACTTTTCCGGGGTAGATGCAGTTATGACACCATAATCGTTTACAACACGGAAACGCTGTCCCGGTGTGATTGGTTTTAATTTCCGTACGCCCATGATAAATTATAGATTAGCGTAAAAATCAATAGACTCACCAGCACTAACGTCAACGATGGCTTTTTTATAAGCAGGCTTACTACCTGATAACGTTCCTGCTTTTGTGAATCGCACAACCTTCTTTGCTGGAATGATAAGTGTACGAACACTTTTTACATTCACACTGTAGGCAGCCTCGATGGCCTTTTTAATTTCAACTTTATTAGACTTTCTAGCTACGACAAAAGTGTAGCGGCTTTGGCTCTCCGCTTGCGCTGAAGCTTTTTCCGTAATAACAGGTCGAATCAGAATAGTTTCCATCACTTTGTAGTTAATGCATTTTGAATTTTCTCGATTGAGCCTTCTAAGAGGATCAACATGCCAGCATTCAAAATAGAATAAGTATTTAATTCTGAAGCAGTTACAACATTTGATCCCTCAAAATTGCGAGATGACAAATATACATTTTTATCCGACTCAGGCAACACTACAGTACATTTTTTTCCTGAAAAACCTAAAGACTCAAGAACAGTGGCGTAATCTTTAGTTTTTGGAGACTTTAACGAAAACTTATCAAGAATCATAATTTGATTGTCAGAGGCCATCATACTTAAAGCAGATTTACGAGCAACCATCTTCAATTTTTTATTCAATTTAAAACCGTATTCATGAGGTCTTGGACCAAAGACAGTACCACCACCACGGTACAAAGGTGAACGCATACTTCCATGACGAGCCCCACCAGTACCTTTTTGCTTATGAGCTTTTTTCGTGGTCCGATTAATTTCAGATCTTTCCTTTGACTTGTGCGTACCCTGACGTTGATTAGCTAAATATTGCTTTACGTCTAAGTATACAGCATGCTCATTAGGTTTAACACTAAAAATAGCGTCACTTAATATCGCCTTTCGTCCGATATCTTTACCCTTTTGATTAACAATGTCTATTTCCATTATTTTTGAACTATTACCACAGATTGACGGGCACCGGGGATAGACCCTTTCACCACTAATACATTCTGCTCTGAATCAACTTTTAAAACTTTAAGGTTTTGAACCTTCACTCTTTCATTACCCATTCTGCCTCCCATTCGAGTGCCTTTAAAAACACGAGATGGATCAGAACCAGCGCCGATAGAACCTGGAGCTCGTAAACGATTATGTTGACCGTGAGTTGCTTGACCAACACCGGCAAACCCGTGTCTTTTAACAACCCCTTGAAAACCTTTACCTTTTGAGGTCCCGGCAACATCGACAAACTCACCTTCCGTGAACATATCGACAGTCAATGTTTCACCTAAAGCGACAGAATCATCCGTAAAATCACGAAATTCTACGTACTTCTGTTTTGCTACGGTATTAGCTTTTTTGGCATGACCGACGGCAGATTTGTTTGGACGCTTTTTATCGCCAAACGCAACCTGCACGGCAGCGTAACCATCGACATCTTTACTTTTAATTTGGGTGACCACACAGGGGCCCAATTCGATGACCGTGCACGGGTAGTTTTTACCATCCGCGTCGAAGATGCTGGTCATTCCGATTTTCTTGCCAATTAGTCCAGGCATGATATTTTACGGTTCTGAGTTAAACTTTAATTTCTACTTCCACACCACTAGGCAGCTCCAACTTCATCAAAGCATCAATTGTCTTACTGGATGATGAATAAATATCCAAAAGACGCTTGTAACTATTAAGTTCAAACTGTTCGCGTGCTTTCTTATTAACGTGAGGTGAACGCAATACCGTATAAATACGCTTGTGCGTTGGAAGAGGTATTGGGCCATTAACAACAGCACCTGTACTCTTCACAGTCTTCACGATTTTTTCTGCACTCTTGTCCACTAACATATGGTCATAGGATTTGAGTTTTATTCTTATTTTTTGGCTCATAGGATCGTCAACAATTATTTACTACCTCGTACACTTGCAATTACCTCTTCTGAAATACCCTTCGGTGTTTCTGCATAATTGCTAAACTCCATGGATGAACTACCGCGACCAGAGGTGATGGTACGCAATGTGGTGACATAGCCAAACATTTCGCTAAGAGGAACTTTTGCATGAACAACTGAGTCACCCTCTTTGGTGTCCATTCCTTCTACTTGACCTCTTCGCTTATTCAAGTCACCCACAACGTCACCCATTGAAGCTTCCGGCATTACAACCTCAATTTTCATCAACGGCTCAAGAATAACTGGCTTCGCTTTTCGACCTGATTCTCTAAAACCTAGTCTAGCCGCAAGCTCAAAGGACAAAGCATCTGAATCAACAGGATGAAAAGAACCATCCTCTAAAGTTACCTTCATCGAGTCAACTCCATATCCAGCAAGAGGACCATTAGTCATAGCTTCTCTAAAACCTTTTTCGACAGCAGGAATAAATTCGCGAGGAATGTTTCCTCCTTTAATTTTGTTAATGAATTGCAGTCCACCTGCTTCAAAATCATCATCAGCAGGGCCGATTTTAAAATCAATATCAGCAAATTTACCACGACCACCTGTTTGCTTTTTGTATTGCTCACGGTGAGATGTCTCAGCAGTGAGAGCTTCTTTGTACTGAACCTGAGGAGCACCTTGATTACATTCAACCTTAAATTCACGGCGCATTCGATCTACAAGAATGTCCAAGTGTAACTCTCCCATTCCTGAAATCACAGTTTGACCAGTATCCTCGTCAGTAGCAACACGGAAAGTAGGATCTTCCTCAGCTAGTTTAGCAAGAGCCAATCCCATTTTATCCATATCTGCCTGAGTTTTAGGCTCAACTGCCAAACCAATTACAGGCTCAGGGAAAGTCATCGATTCTAACACAATGGGTCTCTTTTCATCGCATAATGTGTCACCGGTTCTAATATCTTTAAAACCGACTCCCGCTCCAATATCACCAGCCTCTATAAAGGGTATGGGATTCTGTTTATTAGAATGCATTTGAAATATCCGGGAAATGCGTTCTTTATTACCAGTTCGAATATTCTTTACGTAAGATCCTGCATCTGTTTTTCCGGAATAGACCCGAAAAAAGCACAAACGACCTACAAACGGATCAGTTGCTATTTTAAAGGCTAACGCAGCAAATGGCTCACTAGCATCAGGCTTTCGCATCTCTTCTTCATCTGTGTCTGGATTTGTACCGATAATACCTTCAACGTCAAGAGGGGAAGGCATAAATGACATTACGGCATCCAACATAGTTTGAACACCCTTATTCTTAAACGCGGACCCACAAAGAACAGGAGTAATTTTCTGAGCTATAGTAGCCTTACGGATTGCAGAAACTAATTCATCGCGAGTAATTGCATCTGGATCATCGAAGAATTTTTCTAAAAGAGTATCATCAAATTCAGCAACAGATTCCACTAGCTTTTCACGATATTCTTTTACAGTCTCCACAAGATCTTCAGGAATTTCAACCTCTTCAAATGTCATACCTTGGGTTTCATCATCCCAGATTATGGCCTTATTATCGATCAAGTCAACGACTCCTTTGAATTCGGTCTCTGCACCAATAGGAATTTGAAGTGGAACTGGATGTCCTTTTAATTTATCATCAATCTGGCGAACAACGTTGAAAAAATCAGCTCCGGTACGATCCATTTTATTGACAAATGCAATACGAGGAACATTATATTTAGTTGCCTGACGCCAAACTGTTTCAGTTTGAGGCTGAACACCTCCCACCGCACACAATAAAGCGACAGCACCATCTAACACTCTTAGGGACCTTTCTACTTCAACAGTGAAATCAACGTGACCTGGAGTGTCAATAATGTTTATTTTATACTCCTCAGTATTATTTAAATCTTTTCCCTGATTTGTAGGAAATCTCCAGAAACAAGTTGTAGCTGCAGATGTAATTGTAATTCCACGCTCCTGCTCTTGAATCATCCAATCCATTGTCGCGGCTCCGTCATGAACCTCACCTATCTTGTGAGAAACTCCTGTGTAATATAAAATACGTTCAGTCGTAGTGGTTTTACCCGCATCAATGTGGGCCATTATTCCAATATTCCGAGTATGTTTAAGATCGCGTGTTGACATTAAAATATATATTTAGAATCGGAAGTGAGAGAAAGCTTTATTAGCCTCAGCCATACGGTGAACGTCCATGCGCTTTTTAACTGCAGCGCCTTCTTCCTTTGCCGCAGCCATTATTTCGCCTGCAAGTTTTGCTGCCATACTCTTTTCGTTGCGAGCTCGGGAGTAACCAATTAACCATTTCATTGCTTGAGATATTTTTCTTTCTGGACGAATCTGTTGAGGGATCTGAAATGTAGAACCACCGACACGACGACTGCGCACTTCTACATGCGGCATGACGTTTGTCAACGCTGATTTCCATTGCTCAAGCCCGTTAGCTTCCTCAGATTTGGAAGATATTAGGTCAATAGCATCATAAAAAATTGAATAAGAAGTTGACTTCTTACCGTCATACATTAAATTGTTTACGAAACGGGTTACCAAAGGATCGTTGAACCGAGGATCTGGCAAGAGTGGGCGTTTTTTCGCACGAGTCTTTCTCATAGTTTCCTTTTATTTTTTTGCTTTTGGACGTTTTGTACCATATTTCGATCGGCGTTGCATTCTACCTGCAACTCCTGCGGCATCAAGTGCTCCGCGGACAATGTGATATCGAACTCCAGGAAGATCTTTAACACGCCCTCCACGAACGAGTACAATTGAGTGCTCCTGAAGATTGTGGCCCTCTCCACCAATGTAAGCATTGACTTCGTTACCGTTTGTTAATCTTACACGAGCTACTTTTCTCATAGCTGAGTTTGGCTTTTTTGGGGTAGTTGTATAAACACGGGTGCAAACACCCCGTCTTTGAGGGCAAGAATCCAGCGCCGCTGACTTGCTCTTCTTTTGTAATTTCACTCTTCCTTTACGAACGAGTTGTTGAATAGTTGGCATTCTTCTTAATTGTTTTGGTTGTCGTCGCTACAATAACTTTCTCCTTAATTTTTAAGGGACTGCAAATGTAGATCTTTTTATCTAACATTCAACGCATAGATTTTATCCCTTTTTTAAACTTTTTATCACGGTGGTTAAAACATATCTTTGAAATCTATAACATGTCACAATATCTCCAAGCTTTAAATCCGGTCCAAAGAGAAGCTGTTGAATGCACTCAAGGACCAGTAATGGTCATTGCTGGCGCAGGCTCAGGAAAAACTCGTGTCTTAACATATCGCGTCGCTCATTTAATGAACTCAGGCGTTGACCCATTCAATATTCTATCATTGACTTTCACAAATAAAGCAGCCCGTGAAATGAAAGATCGGATAGAAAGAGTTTTAGGCAGCACTGACGCAAAAAACCTTTGGATGGGTACATTTCATTCTGTTTTTGCAAAAATTTTGAGAATAGAAGGCCACCGGCTTGGTTTTCCTTCGAACTTTACAATTTATGATAGCGAAGACTCGAAAAAAGTTATTTCGGAACTAATAAAACAAATGGCATTAGATAAAGAAATTTACAAAACAAAAACTATTGCTAGTCGCATTTCCTCTTACAAAAACAACTTAATTACTCCCAAAACATATTTAAACAGATTAGAATTACAGGAAGCAGATGCTTCAGCTAGAATTCCAAAACTTGGAGATGTCTATTCTGCATACATGGAAAAATGCTTTAGAGCTGGAGCAATGGATTTTGACGATTTGCTTTTAAAGACCAATGAGCTCTTTATGAAATTCCCTGATGCCTTAGCAAAATATCAAGAAAGATTCAAATACATACTCGTGGATGAGTACCAAGACACCAATCACTCCCAGTACTTAATTATCAAAGCATTAGCTAGTAGATTCGAAAATATTTGCGTTGTTGGCGATGACGCTCAAAGCATTTATGCTTTTAGAGGTGCAAACATCAGAAATATTTTAAATTTCCAGAAAGACTACAATAATGCGAATTTTTTTAAACTAGAACAAAATTATAGAAGTACAGGATGTATAGTGAACGCAGCTAATTCTCTAATCAAAAATAACAAAGAACAACTAGAAAAAAACATTTGGACAGCAAATCCTTTGGGAGAAAAAATAGTTATTCATAAAAGTGTTAGCGATTCAGATGAGGGGAATTATGCAGCACAGACCATCTGGGAAAAAAACATTCGAGAACATCAACCTTTTGACAACTTTGCAATTCTATATAGAACCAATGCTCAATCTAGAGCATTTGAAGACTCCTTTCGGAGAAAAAATATTCCTTATAGGATTTTTGGTGGATTGTCTTTTTATCAAAGAAAAGAAGTAAAAGATTTAATTTCGTATGTTAGGCTAGTAGTAAATTTAAAAGACGACGAAGCTTTTAAAAGAATAATAAATCTTCCAGCTCGAGGAATTGGTGAAACCACTTTGGCGCGTTTAAGCATATGCGCTAATAAACACAGTACATCTTTGTGGGAAGCTGCAAGAAACGCCTCAGAATGGAAAATAAAAATTAACCAACCAACGAAAGAAAAACTTTTATCATTTTGTGATTTAATATTAAATTTCCAGATTTTAAGCTCCCAAAAAGATGCCTTTGACATTATGGAACACATAGCCCGGGCAAGTGGTCTAGTTAAATTTTTAAATGATGACAAAACACCTGAAGGAGTTAGTCGATATGAAAATATTCAAGAATTATTAAATGGCATAAAAGATTTTGTTGAAGAACAAAAACAAATTGAAGATGGAGATCAAAGTATTGACGCCTATCTGGAGGATATAGCTCTCATAACAGACGCAGAACGAAAGGAGAAAGACGAAAGGCCTAAGGTGAGCTTGATGACTATCCACTTGGCCAAAGGACTTGAATTCCCAAATGTGTTTGTGGTTGGTCTTGAAGAAAACCTCTTTCCGTCTATGATGAGTATTGGGTCCCAAAGTGATCTAGAAGAAGAGAGACGTTTATTTTATGTTGCCTTAACAAGAGCAAAAAAGAAAGCTTATTTAACTTATTCGCACGTTCGATATCGCTGGGGGAAACTTATTGATTGCGAACCCAGTCGGTTTCTTGACGAGATTGATGGAGAGTACTTGGATATTCATATCCCTGAATACCAATTATCTAAAAATAGATCGAAACAAATAAACGATTCATTTAGTCTACCTTCGAACAGCAAAAATTATTCTAAAAAACCATCAAAAAAAACACCTATAAATACTGTTAAGTTTGTACGCCCTGCTAATCTTAAACCGATTGGAAGTTCTACAGTTTCAAACGACTTAAAAGAAAAATACAATAATAACTTAGAAGTTGGACAGCGGATACTCCATGAACGTTTTGGCACGGGTACAATAACAAATATAACAGGTGAAAGCATGGATCAAAAAGCAACAATTGTATTTGATAATGCTGGAGAGAAAAAATTATTACTAAAATTTGCTAAATTGCAATTAATTAAATAATGGATACAACCAAAATCGCGGCACTTGCCCTTGACTATAACACGGATCGCAAGCATCTTATAATGCCTGAGTATGGCCGGCATGTTCAATCAATGATTGAGTATTGCTCAACACTTTCAGATCGAGAGCACAGAACCAAAGTTGCTAATAGCATTGTTGATGTCATTGGCAACCTCAATCCCAAACTGAGAGATAATCCAGATTATCGACACAAACTTTGGGATCATCTTTTTGTCATGTCAGAATTTGATTTAGAAGTGGATAGTCCTTACCCTGTGTTAACCAAAGAAAAGCTTAGTGAACGTCCCGACATAGTCCCCTACCCAAAAAAGAGTCGTACTCATAGGTATTATGGGAATGTTCTCCAGACAATGATACAGACTGTTTCAGAGATAGACCCTAGTCCCGAAAGAGATGCAATGGAATTTGATATAGCCAATCAAATGAAACGTGCATATTTATCCTGGAATAAAGACAATGTAGACGATTCGATTATATTCTCGGAGTTAAGAACATTATCGGGCGGAAAATTAGGACTCAAAGATGCTATTTTAACCGTTGCTAAAGGAGTGATATCTCAAAATGCACCGTTAAACACCAAATTAAAAAAGAAGAAAAAACCTCAATTCAAAAGAAAAGGGAGTTTTACTCCACGTTCTAAATCCTAATTCAGTGGCTAGTTTTAAAATAAAAGGCGGAAATAGACTTCATGGAGATGTTCAACCCCAAGGAGCTAAGAATGAAGTACTTCAAATTCTATGTGCAGTTCTTTTAACAGAAGAAGAAGTTAGAGTTTCTAATATCCCTGACATCTTAGATGTAAATAAACTAATAGAAATTCTCAAGGATTTTGGAGTTTCAGTTGTTAAAAATAGTCATGGCGATTATACATTTTGTGCTAAAAATATAGATTTAAAATTTTTAGAATCAAATATTTACAAACAAAAAGGATCTTCATTAAGAGGGTCTATAATGCTAGTTGGACCCCTACTTTCTAGATTTGGATTAGGCTATATTCCAAAACCAGGTGGCGATAAAATAGGCCGCCGCAGACTCGACACACATTTTCTAGGATTCATGAAGCTTGGAGGAATATTTAAATTTGAAGAAAAATCAAATTTTTATGGAGTAGAGGCACCCATTTCTGGACTTAAAGGCGCCTATATTCTCTTAGATGAAGCCTCTGTAACCGGCACTGCAAACATAGTAATGGCCGCAGTATTAACTCCCGGAGAAACAATAATTTACAATGCTGCCTGCGAACCATATCTTCAACAACTATGCAACATGCTTGTCAGAATGGGTGCTGATATTAATGGGATTGGCAGTAACATGTTAAAGATAAAGGGTGTTAAAAAACTTAATGGTACCGATCATAGGTGTTTACCCGATATGATAGAAATCGGATCCTGGATAGGACTAGCAGCGATGACTCAAAGTGATATAACAATTAAAAATGCCGGAGTACAACACCTTGGTGTTATTCCGGATACATTTCGAAAAATTGGTATTAAACTAGAGATAATTGGTGATGATATTCATGTTCCAAAACAGACAAATTATTCCATCAGCTCTTATCTAGACGGATCGATGGTGACGATTAGTGATGCCCCATGGCCAGGCTTTACTCCAGATCTTTTAAGTATAATACTTGTTACTGCAACGCAATCTAGTGGATCTGTTCTAATCCATCAGAAAATGTTTGAGAGCCGTTTATTTTTTGTAGATAAGCTAATTGATATGGGAGCACAGATTATTTTGTGTGACCCGCATAGAGCAACGGTTATAGGTCTGGATAGAAAATCGCCATTAAGAGCTACAACTATGTCTTCTCCTGACATACGCGCCGGAATAGCTCTTGTTATAGCTGCACTAAGTGCTGAGGGAACAAGTACAATCCATAACATAGAACAGATTGACCGAGGTTATGAAGCAATTGATACTCGTCTAAAGAAATTAGGAGCAGACATTGAGCGTATTAATTAAATAGGTCTTGAACACGTTCAAAGAAACCTTTATCAGATTTCCCTGGATTAGGTTGAAAGTTTGAAGACTGGTTAAGATCTTCTAAAAGTGATTTTTCTTTACTCGTTACAGATTTTGGAGTCCACACGGAAACATGGACCAAAAGATCGCCAATGCCATAACCTTCTACACTAGGCAAACCTTTCCCTTTCAATCGCAAGGTTTTCCCACTTTGTGTACCAGAGTCAATTTTCATCCGAACTTTTCCATTTACACTTGGAATCTCAACAGTTGTGCCTAACGCTGCATCCGGAAAAGAAACATACAATTCGAAATGCAAATGTTGTCCTTCTCTAATTAATGAATCGTGCGTTTCTTCTTCAATTGATACGATAAGGTCACCAGCTCCACTTCCTCCCGGACCATGATTACCTTTGTTAGCAACTCGTAATTGCATTCCATCTTGAACACCAGGAGGAATTTTTACGTTTACTACCTCTTCAACCCTCTCGAGACCGTCCGCACCCACTCCATCTGGCCTTTGGTTAATCATTTTCCCAGAGCCATTACAACCGCTACAGGCACTTGCAGTGCGCATCTGACCAAGAATAGTATTTTGAACTCGCGATATCTGACCTGAACCATTACAAACAGTACAAGTTTTGAATGTTAAACCATCTGCAGGTACGGCTCTGCGAATTTTAATCTTTTTTTCAACACCAGCAGAGATATCAGCTAAGTTTAGCTTTACACGAACCCTTAAATTGGCACCACGAAGCGCGCCACCTCTACTATTTCCACCAAAGCCACCAAAGCCACTACCTCCAAAAACATCACCAAAATGACTGAATATGTCGTCCATGTTCATCCCACCTCCAGAACCGCCAGATCCAGGACCAAAAGCTTGATGACCAAATTGATCATATTTTTGCTTTTTCTCTGAGTTCGATAAAACTTCATAGGCTTCAGCAGCCTCTTTAAACTTGTCTTCAGCTGCATCATCACCAGGATTCTTATCTGGATGAAATTTAATTGCTAATTTTCTATAGGCTTTTTTAATCTCATCCCCGGATGATGACTTGTTAACACCCAATACTTCGTAAAAATCTCGTTTTTGTCCCATAATTATTTTGCACTATCTGCCACTACGACTTTAGCGTAACGAATTATTTTCGAGCCCAACATATAACCCTTCTCAACTTCGTCGATGACATTTCCTTGCATCTCTGCAGAAGGAGCCGGAATAGTAGTTATAGCTTCCATAGTTTCCACATCTAAAGGCAAACCACTAGTAGAATCCATAGGATTTAATCCTTGAATCTTTAGAATGCTCGTGAGTTTTGCATAAATTAAGTCTAAGCCTTCTCTTTCTTTAGAATCCTCCGAAAAGTTTCTCAATGCTCGCTCAAAGTCATCTACAACAGGTAAAATCACTTTAATCACCTTCTCACTGGCAGTCGTCATAAGATCAAGTCTCTCTCGGGCATTCCTTTTTCGGAAATTTTCGAACTCAGCATATAATCTGAGATTTTGATCCTTAAGCTCATGTATCTGTTCCTCGGGAGAAATTAAAGCAGTCTCTTCAACTTTTGAATCTAATATTTCATTCTCGATTTTCGGATCTTCTATCTCTTTTTCTTTATCCGATGTTTTTTTTGCTTTTGCCATGGTGGGATCAAATATCTATTGGCGAAAAAGCAAACAGTCTGCCAAAAACAACTAAGTGTCATATTGGCAGAGTTTTTGCTCTGAAAAAACTTACTTCTGAAGTGATTTGAGGGCATTTTCTAGCCCGGGCCCACGGAGTCCTTTAGCAATTATTTTTCCTTTACCATCGACAAGAAAAGTCATGGGCACAGAGTTGACTCCATAAATGGCAGCACCTTGAGCTTTCCAGCCACGAAGATCGCTTACGTGATTAGGCCATATCAAGCCATCCTGAGAAATACCCTTTATCCAACGATCCTTAGATTGGTCGAGGCTAACAGAAAATATCTCGAAACCTTTTCCAACACTAAATTTCTTATTCTTAAAGTTGTTATAAGTACGAACAACATTTGGGTTTTCTCTACGACATGGGCCACACCAGGATGCCCAAAAATCAATCAGAACCAACTTGCCTTTAAGATCACTTAATTTCATAATCTCTCCTTCTGGATTAGAAAAAGCCAATTCAGGAGCCTGGTCCCCAATTTTAATATTAGCCCTTTGATCAAAACTTATTTCACTTGGCCTTGCAGAGTTAATATGATAACTAGAACTTACCAAAGAAACTATTGATATTACGATTAAAAATACTTTTACTTTCATAACATTTAAAGTTGAATAATTAGACTTTATAAACCTCTCCCAATAATAGTAATCGGTCCAGAATATCTTAGTTCTTTCCCACATTGCAGGAGAATATAATATGTAGCTGGCGGCAAATGGTTTCCATTGGAATTAACTCCTGTCCAAGTATCATTATAATTTTCTTGTTGATATACCTGACCACCCCAACGATTTAAAACTCGAAGGGTACAAGATTCTCCGAAAGAGACTTCAGATAAATCAAGAACATCGTTGATCCCATCTGCATTAGCTGTAATTACATTTTGAACATTTGAAAAATCTGGTGCATTCAGGTCAGGTAGCCAATAGATCATTACCGTATCAATACCCTTACAACCCAATTCATCAGTTACAATAGCAAAGTATGTCGTGGAATCCTCGTATTGCCATGACTGTGGATCTTGACGGCGAGGATTATTAAAATAAACAGGCTTATCTGAAAACCATTCATAAAAAGAACCAAATGTTACATCTAAATAAGCAGTATCGTTACGCACGATAGAAGTATCGTTTCCAGCGTCAATGTTCACTGACCATTGGACAACAGATATGGTGTCATACACGGTGTCTGGACATAAAAGGGATGATACAATCATTTGAACCGTATAGTCGCCTGGGATTGACCAGGAGACCGAGGGGACACTATCTCCTGTCGCTCCAAATGTATTCGAGAGATTGCCAAAATTCCATTCAAAACTGGCGTCAATTGGTGTAGAACCCTCCGCATAAAAAAGAAGATTTTGGGCCTCAAAACAAGATTCTCCAGAATATTTAATCAAGTAATCGGGTTCATCATAAATATTAAATACCTCAAAAACTGTATCCGTACAAACAAGACCTGGATTAATGACTAACATCACAGTATAAAGACCTGTATCTGAATATGTATAAGAAGGAGAAGGAGAAGAACTAGAATCTAAGGTTGTCGTTGTATCCCCGAAGTCCCACAAATAAGAAATAGCACCCGAAGTTTGAGCCTGAAAAGACATTGTTTTTCCCGTACACAACAAACTAGGCTTTTCGATTTGCGTTAACATATCTGCGACTACATTACTTATACAGCTCGTTATATTAAACTGATAATCACGGCGAACCTTTGAAAGAAGTACTCCATTCTCATATTCAGAAACACAGATCCCCACAACGAATTGCCCCGTAGTATTTGCCGAGCCAGTGATAAAGCCAGTATTTGGGTTTATTGACAAAGCAGGATTCCCAGGAATGGGCATAGAACTCGTTTGGGGGAGAATGAAAGGGATGATAGTGTAAGGAGGTGAATCAGCAGTTGCCGGTGAAGGGTTAAATGACGCACCCCCATTTAGAATATCGCAAAACTCATAAAATAAAGAATCGCCATTTGAATCAATTGCAGAAGCATCAATATTTAGCGCATCCGACTTACAAAGAACTATTGGAGGAACTGTTGAGAATTGAGGAGTGCTGTTACAATTATCCATTGAAGGCACCTGAATGGTATAAGTATTTCCTTTACCTGATGAAGCAATATTCGCAATTGTCGCGTTTCTACAACATCGTTGATATGAAATTGTGTAACCACCTGAACGAGCAGGAAGATTCATTGTATGAACATACTCTGCATATTCCGTACATATATTTGGTGGAATTGTCAAACAAGGATTACCTGTTGCTGTTGGAACTTGAATAGTAGCTCCTTTAGAAACAGATGGATTAAATAGAACATTACCCTGGTCATCGAAAACGGTGAAGTTAACATTTGCGTCAAATGATGCTCCACCGCCATTACAATCCCTGTAAATACGAAGTTTTATTTGATAATTATTACTACCTGCACAAGTATAAGTGATCTCTCCACCTACCAAATGAGCAGCATTTAATTCATTACATACTGTAAACGTTCCAAAAAATAAAAATCCTAGAACTAGTGATCTTAATTTACCAAGCATATCCTTTTATTGAACTACTTTGATCCATAGCTTCCCGGAATACTGTCCACGTAGACCCGAAGATCTAGCTGCATCGGCTTTTTGATAACTAGGAAATTTCATTAGATAGACATAAAACATATTGTTTCTTGAATCTCTAAATACATTGGCTTGAATTCCTTTATTAGCCAGCTTTTTCGCCATACGATTTGCATTGCTCGATTCACCATATACTCCTGCAGTAACATAGTACCCAAAAGAACCAGGAGTTACATTATTTGCATAATTCTCATTGCGATACCCACGAATAACTCCTTCATTTTGAGTTGAATTCGATGTATTCCAATCCTGAGAATCATTCATATTTGACTCTTCTTTGTTTGGGCTACTCTTTCTACCTGCAGCCTGGAACTTAAAACCTTCCTTCTGCATTTCCTCTTTTTGCTTCTCTAATTCAACTTTTTGGGAAGCACCTAATTCATCTTTAAATTCTTCGAGTCTTTCGTTTAGCAATTTCTCTGTTTCTTTAGATGATTGTCTTTGCTTATCCTTCAACCGTTTTACTTCTGCCTCAAGTCGAGAATTTCGCTTATTATCACCGAATTTAAAAGACAACATGAACTCATTAGACATTCCAAGAGATGAGGCAAATGCATTAGTACTGAATTCATGAGAATAACCGACTGTTAATATTGGTGTTAAATGAACCCCTGTATTTAAAGTCGCCGCATAATTACTCCTGTACATTGCGCCCATGTATCCGTACTCCTTCATATTAAACATCAAACCAGCATCGATCTGAGGGGCTACAAAAGATGCAGCACGAACTGTGACTAGTGGGCTCAGAATCATTCTATCCTTCTGGATTTTTAAATCATATTGAGTGCTAGCAACATAGTGCCTAATTAAATGATAAGCCACTGGGCCAGCATAATTATTAGAATACTTAATCGTTGGGTTTAAAAGCTGCGGAACACTCAATCCTAGTCTAAAGTCACTCACCTTAAGATTCACACCTATGTTCATATCTAAAGTGCCATTTTGATTTGTTGGAAATAGAAATGGATCTCCTTCATTTTTTACACGAACACTAGCCATGTCAAACGAATTATTTAAGTATCCGAGACCCAATCCAAAACTTAAAACAGAATTTTCATTTAATTGGGCATGATATGCATAATTGCCATAAATGCCTGAGCGAGAAACAATATCCGTTACATCATTAAAAGCATAAACTGAGTAACCTATTCTTTCTTTATTCAGAGCGCCATTGAAAACCAAAGCCGAGGTTTCTGGAGCTCCTTCCATTCCTTGCCACTGCTGTCTGTTCATCGTTGTCAAGGAACTAAACCCATCGGCCCCAGACATCGCAGGATTCGTTATTTGAGGAGTGAAGAAATAGGATGCGTAAAGGGGTAGTTGCTGGGCTTGAACAGAAGTCAGGCCAAAAACCATTAAAAATAGAAGTGTCTTTTTCATAATTGCTTTGAACTTTTAATTGTTGCGAATTACAGTTATTGCTCCTCGAAATCTTCCTACATCATTACCATTACACAGCAATAAATAATAATAAGTGCCATCTGGCAATGGATCGCCTCCAATAGTTGTTCCATCCCATCCAGTTGTATACTTTTTCTGTTCGAAAACTTTAGCTCCCCAACGATTGAGGATAAGTATATTACATGAATCTGATTGAACAACCTCTGAAAGATCGAAAAAATCGTTAAAACCGTCTCCATTAGGAGTAATAACATTCATAACATTGTCCAAATTTGAATCTAACGTTGCCGGGTCAAATTGAATAACAAGCATCGAATCAATACCAAAGCAGCCAAATGAGCTTCTTACCTCAACAAAGTATTTTGTGGTATCTGATGTTGGTCTAGTAAGAGTTGAAGAATTACTAGGGTCACTAAAATAAACTGGCTTGTCGGCATACCAATAATAAGAAGTTCCACCGCTTGCTCCCAACTGAACTACCTCTCCTGGCATGACTGTTTGATCGACTCCTGCATTGGGGACTATTATGATTTCAGTAATTTGAATGGTGTCAAAGCTGGTACAGTTATTCAATCCAGTAGCTTGAACAATATAAACACCTGAATCTTTAGCATAAAATGAACTACCAGTGTAACTCCCTGAAGACCATATCCACTGATACGTTAAACCTGTTCCTGTGACTCCAATAAGAATAGAATCTCCAGCACATAAGCCTAGACTATCTTTTGGAGCGACATTAACAACTGGCAATGGAATCAAATTAACCTGCAGGGGGCCTGTAGTCCAAGTACAGGCCTTACTATCGACAACAAGGCGATACTGGGCTGATCCAGAAATCAGAGCAGTGTCAACGGTCAATTCAAAGGTTGTGTCTTTTGGCAATTGCTGCCAAGTGCCCGAGGCAATTGGATACATTACTTCCCACTGATAATTCCAATCGTTGAGGAAAGATTGATGATGCGCACGCAATAAAGTAGAATCACCCGGACAAATGTCTAGGGATGCAACTGTTTGACCCGCCCACATGATATTTTCAATATAGGTGTCAGGAACAGTATCAACGAAAACCTCTACTGCAAAACTCGTGTCCGGACACCCCCCTGGGTTCCAGGAAGTTACTAAAGAGTATTTACCAGAAGTTCCTGTTGTAAAATTGGCGCTTATTTCTCCTGAAATAGCAATAGGATAATGGGTCATGAACATATCTACGGTATCCTTAAGCCACTGATATGAAACAGAAACACCAGAACCCGAGGGCAATGGCCCCCTTAACATTATACTTTCGGATTCACAAAACTGTAATGAATCAATCTGAGCATCCTTGTCTAGGACAGAAAGTGTAAACATCCCCGTAGGAACATGAGTGATTGAAGTAGTAGGGGCAAACGCATTAATGGTTGTATCAGTTGTAGAAAGAGAACAAATACCAGAACTTCCGATTACGCCATAGTCTCCGCTAGTTGTTACGATTAAAGAGTCCGAAGTAGCTCCTGCGATAATAACACCAGAAGATGTCCATTGATATGAATTTAAACCCTCGTTTGCATGAATGACAATGGTATCTCCCTCACACATACCCCAATCATTGCCAGAAGTGTGAAGATTCACAAAACCACCAACGATAGTATCAATAAAAACGACAGGAGCCACATTGACACTCATTTGAATTGTATCTGACCAAAGGCCAGGACTTGTAGATCTAATTACTAAGCCATATGAAGCATTTTGCGTGATTGTTGATGGAACAACCACCCAAACATATTTAAGGCCAGCCGAAATAGTATCAGCTAAAGTTCCAACAGGTGAAGGAGTTACAGATTCCCATTTTACTATGGGTAATGTATCACTAGAGGCAGAAGCAAATGCGCCTACAGACATCATTACATGAAAGTCATTTGCTGGATTTACACCGGGTGCAGCTATTGTGAGTGTTAGCTTTAGCGAATCACCTGTACACTTAGAAAGATTAGGGACCTGTTGTAAACTCAAAGATTGAGAATTAGCCAAAAATGAAATTGAGAGTCCGAAGGCTATTGCTATTAAACGCACATGTAACATGTAACTAAGATTCGTTAATATATTCTTTTTGTAAATATAGGCATGCAACTTACATGCCAAATGGTTTGTTAACGTAAAAGACAATAAATATTGAGTTTTATTTCATCTTTGCTTAAATAGTAGCGTTACCAAATTTTGATTTTCAAATTAAAAACTAAGAAGCCAGATGAATAAACACACCATAATTCAGAGTTTTAAATTCGCCATCAATGGTTTTATTGTTGCCGCTTTTACAGAAAGAAATCTCAAACTACATCTGTTATCCGCAATCACAGTGATTATAGCAGGTGTTTTTTTCCAAATTTCTTTAGCAGAGTGGAATTCCGTTGTAATTGCAATCAGCCTAGTCTTTATAAGTGAGTTATTTAACACATCCATTGAAACTTTATCAGATACTCTGCATCCTGAAATAAATAAAGGAATTCAACACACAAAAGATATAGCTGCCAGCGCAGTAGTATTTGCATCTCTTTGTTCCCTGACAATAGGTGTAATCATTTTTGGACCTCACTTATTAAACTATTTCTGAAACGAAATAACTCATTTATGAGGATTGTTTTGGGTTTAAAAAAAGAGCATTACACCCTAAATTCGACTCCTCAAAACTTGAATTTTATTGATTATAACGAATCGCTTCTACGGGATCTAATCTTGCAGCCATAGAGGCAGGTGCTACTCCTGAAACGAGACCAATAAAAGCGGATAGGGCGAGGCCCGTTATTATATTTTCTAGGCTCAAAACCAAATCAAACCCTGAAACCGAGGCTGCAGAATAGATTAAAATTGCAACAAAAAAAAGGCCAGTAATCCCACCTAAAATGCTTAAAAGAGTACTCTCTACCAAAAATTGCAATAAAATAAATGAGCTTTTTGCACCGAGTGCCTTTTGAATTCCAATTTGACCTGTACGCTCTCGAACACTGACAAACATAATGTTAGCAATTCCAAAACCCCCGACCAGAATAGAAAAACCACCGATAAATGTTCCTGCCAAGCTTATTGCTTGGAACATAGTATCTAAACCCGAACTAATAACTGAAGATTCATTAAGTGAAAAATTATCATCAGCAATTGGAGTCAATCGCCGAATCGCTCGCATATTCATTCTAACTTCGTCCTTTAATGCTTCCAATGATTGATCTGGACGAGCTTTCATTTGAATAGCAGAACCAGATAACGCACTTCCTTCTATTAGAGCCATGAGTGATGCAGGAATCAGCATTTTAGTATCATGACTTTCTCCTATCATACTTGAACCTTCTTTTGGCAAAACCCCTATTACAGTAAACTTTCGGCCCAATGCATTAACTATTCGACCAATTGGATCTCGCTCTCCAAAAAGCCCAACCGCTAATTCCGACCCCAGGAGGCACACCTTTCTACCAATTCTATTTTCTTTTTCAGAAAAATATCTACCTAATTCTATTTGAAGTGATGACAACAACCCGTACTGATATGTCACACCTCGAATTTCAGCATTTTCAATATTTGAATTTCCAAACTTGATTGTTCTCCTAACTCCATTTATAAATGAAATAAACTCTGCGCCGTCCAGCCCACGATCTACAAGACGATTATATTCTTTTAGACTAACCTCAGGCCGTTGAAAATATTTCCACCATGCATATTCGCCTTGCCCTGCGCCCCAAGGCCATTTTTGAACATAAACGACATCATTACCCAAGCCCTCCACACTTTGCCGAATATTTCTCTCTAGACTGTCTACTATTGCGTAAACAGAGATAATTGAAAATATCCCAATCGCTATCCCTAGAAGACTTAAAATTGTGCGTAATCGATTGTTTATTAATACATTAATAGAAAATCGAAAAGATTCCGAAATAAGAGTTAAAAATTTCCACATCACAGTACTAAATTACAAAGTCCGTGCCATGGAATCCCTACATTTGTTTTTTATTAAACGTGATATTGAATATGTCAACTCAGCTCACTTCTGTACATTCTGCTCTCATCTCCGTTTTTAATAAAAATGGATTAGAGCCCATTGTTAGACTCTTAGTTGAGAAAGGAGTCAGACTATACTCTACTGGCGGAACGCAAGATTTTATTGAGAATTTAGGACTACCCTCGACTCCGATTGAGTCCGTAACTGAATTCCCTAGCATCCTTGATGGACGAGTAAAAACACTTCACCCAAAAGTTTTTGGAGGCATACTATCGAGAAGATCATTTGAGGAGGATGTGGAAACAGTCCGTTCTATGAATATTCCCAACATAGACATGGTAATAGTTGACCTTTATCCATTCGACGAAACTGTTAAGTCTGGTGCATCAAATCCTGAAATTATAGAAAAAATTGATATCGGCGGAATATCCCTTATTCGTGCAGGAGCAAAAAACTATAATGATGTTTGGATCGTTTCTTCCATGAATGAATACCCAGAAGTATTTAAAATCCTGTCTGAACAAGGAGCTGAAAGCAGCTTGAAGCAGCGAAAAAAATTTGCCAGCAGAGCCTTCGTTACTTCAAAACTCTACGATTCATCAATAGCCAAATGGTTCTCAGACGAGGACAAACCATTTGCAGAAATAAAAGGTCAACGAAAGGAATTGCGGTACGGAGAAAACCCACATCAAAAAGCTTGGTTTATAGGGGATTTAGATTCCTTGTTCACACAGCATAGTGGAAAGGAGCTTAGTTACAATAATCTCTTGGACATTGATGCAGCTTTGGCTTATTGTAAAGAAGGAACTGACTCTACAATAGCAATAATCAAACATAATAATGCCTGTGGGTTTGCTTGTGCTGACACGCTTGAAGAAGCATGGGATAAGGCTCTTTCATCTGATCCTGTTTCCGCTTTTGGATCCGTTATTGCTTCTAATGTGACTATTGACGTAATCACTGCAAAAAAAATTAGTAATCTATTTTATGAGGTAATAATTGCACCAAGCTTTTCCGGAGATGCCATGAAAATTTTAAAGTCTAAAAAAAACCGAATAATACTAGAGAGCAAATCAGTCGTCTTCCCTGAAACCATTGTTCGTTCAACCTTAAATGGTTTGTTACTTCAGAGTAGAGATACCCACAAGGATAGCAAGAAAGATATAAAAGTAGCTACAAAACGGAGCCCTTCAAACAGTGAAATAAACGATTTACTATTCGCATCGGCAATCTGTAAGCACACCAAAAGCAATACAATAGTTCTGGCTAAGAATAAACAATTAATATCTAGCGGCACAGGTCAAACATCGAGAGTTGACGCACTTAATCAAGCTATTCACAAAGCAAAATCATTTGGGCTAGATCTTAACGGTGCAGTTATGGCATCCGATGCATTTTTTCCCTTCCCTGATTGTGTCGAAATTGCGAATGCCGAAGGAATTAAAGCAGTGATCCAGCCTGGCGGGTCAATTAAAGATGATTTAAGTACTGCTTATTGTAATGAAAATGAAATAACAATGGTGATGACAGGTATACGCCATTTTAAACATTAATTAATAATATGGGACTTTTTGACTTTCTTACATATGACATTGCCATTGATCTTGGCACAGCAAATACACTGATAATTCACAATGATAAAGTTGTTGTGGATGCTCCTTCAATAGTCGCAATTGATAGATCAACTAATGCAATCTTAGCCATCGGTCATGAAGCAATGCAAATGCATGGAAAAACACATGAAAATATTCGCACTGTTCGGCCTCTTAAAGATGGAGTAATTGCGGACTTTGTAGCATCGGAGCATATGATTCGAGAAATGATAAAAAGTATTCCCGTTCTCAAAAAAAAGTTACTTGCCCCCTCATTGAGAATGGTGATTTGTATTCCAAGTGGGATTACAGAGGTTGAGAAACGTGCTGTTCGAGACTCTGCAGAGCATGCAAACGCCAAAGAGGTTTACCTTATTCATGAGCCAATGGCAGCTGCAATAGGCATTGGAGTTGACGTACTGGAACCAAAAGGGAATATGATTATCGATATCGGAGGAGGAACTACTGAAATTGCAGTTTTGGCTCTAGGTGGAATTGTTTGTGATAAAAGCATCAAGGTAGCTGGTGATGTGTTCACCAATGACATTGCCTACTATATGAGATCTGAGCACAATCTATATGTAGGTGAAAGAACTGCTGAGTCAATAAAAATAAATGTTGGCGCAGCTATCGAAAACTTGAGTAATCCTCCAGATAATATTCCAGTTCAGGGCCGTGATTTAATCACTGGAAAACCCAAACAAGTCGATATCACCTATCAAGAAATATCAGGAGCACTTGATAAATCAATAACTAGAATTGAGGATGCAGTTATGGAAGCTTTAGCTCTAACGCCTCCGGAATTATCTGCCGATATATACAATTCGGGGATTTACATGGCCGGAGGTGGATCTCTTCTTCGTGGTCTAGATCAGAGAATATCAGCGAAAACGGATTTACCAGTTTATGTTGCAGAAGATCCATTAAGAGCTGTAGTCAGAGGAACGGGGATCGCCTTGAAAAATCTGGATAAATACCGTACCCTTTTGATGCGATAAAAAATGCAAAATATTCTGCGATTTCTTGTAAAATATCGCGTACTCTCTATTTTTCTCATTCTCCAATTTTTGGGGCTTTCAATTACTTACAGCAAATCAACTATACATCAAAGTTATTTTTGGGAAAAAGTACTAAACAGTCAAGCCCGCTGGCACTATTTTACGAGTAGCTGGACAAGTTATTTTGAGTTAAATGATATTAATCAAGCGCTCCGCATTGAAAATAATAAGTTAAGAACTGAATTAAATGGTCAATTCAATAAATCAAGCAACTTAGTTGACAGTTCACAATTCGAGTGGAGCAGTGGAGAGATTATCTACTCTAGTGTTAATCTAAAAAACAATCTCTTGATATTGAATAGAGGCGACAGTGAAGGCGTAATGAGTGGCGATGGGATACTAGGTCCTAGAGGTGTATTGGGAGTTGTTGAGAAAACATCATCTCATTACAGCAGGATTATACCCATTATAAATAGTGAGTCCAGAATTTCCGGAATAATAAAGCGAACAGGACATTTTGGAACCATTGTATGGAAAGGTGGCAATCCAAATTTTGCACAAATAATCGATTTACCTTTAGAAATAAAACTAAATATTAGAGATGAGATTATCACTGACCCAAGATCTACAGTTTTTCCGTCAGGGTGGCCAATCGGTTATATAACTGAAATAATTAAAGATTCCTCTAATCATACCCAATCCGCAACGATTAGATTATTTGTCGACTACAAAAAAACTCAAGTAGCATATATTGTTTTTAACAATCTAGCATCAGAGCTTGACGAAATAGTTAAGCCATGAGGCAATTAAATACTTGGTTAATTTGGAGTTTTGTTCTATTAATCCTTCAATCTTTTATTATTAATAAAATTCAATTATATGGTTTTTTAAACCCTTACTTGTACGTCGGTATATTTCTTTTAGCGCCTAGTTCTATTAGTAAGTTCTCACTTGTCCTTATTGGAGCTTCTGTGGGCGCATGGTTAGATTTTCAACTATTGACTGGAGGTATTCATTTGATGGCCTCTAGCCTATTATGTTATTTAAAACCAGGACTCCTTGATTTTGTAGTACCTCGAGCCGATGAGGATAGTCTTCCTTTCACACCAGCAGATATTGGTTTGGTGAAATGGATGTTCTATTCCAGTATTGGAATCATTATTCACCATTCCTACTTATTCATAATTGATTCTCATAGTTTTAATGCTCCACTATTACTCATTTGGCGGATCATTATTTCTACAATTGCCAGCAGCCTTCTCTTGACCTCTGTTGTATATTTTGCTAAACCTCAAGTAGAAAGATGATGCGGAAGAAACTTTTTTTAACTATTCTAATTGGAGTGACCCTGATTTTTATGGTTAGGTTATTCTACATCCAAATCATAGATTCAAAATACACTCTGGATGCCGCAAACAATGCTCAACGAGTCGAAAAAATATTTGCTCCGAGAGGTGTTATTTATGATCGAAACCGGGTCTTGCTAGCCAGTAATCAAGCTGCATACGACATTGAAGTAGTACCGATTTTAATCGACAATTTAGATACATTCCGCATTTCCAAGCTATTGGGAGTTAGCGAGAGGAGAATTCAGGCTTCACTTGAAAAAGCCAAAAGATATTCATACTATCGGCCAAGTCCAATAATTAGAAGTTTGACATCAAATGATTATGCCAAAATTCAAGAAGAAATAGGTTTTTTTTCAGGAATTAAAATGAGACGGAGGACCTTCCGGAAATACTCCAAATCTAATAGCGGAAATGCTATAGGGTTTGTCGGCGAAGTAAATGATTATTTATTATCTAAAAACCCCAAATATAAGTTGGGAGATTATGTTGGAATTTCTGGAATAGAAGCGAGTTATGAAATACACCTTAAAGGAAAAGATGGAAAAAGATATATCACCGTTGATAACTTGAATAGAGATATCGGACCATTCCAAAGTGGAAAGTATGATATTGAGCCATTACCAGGGAAAAGCATAACCTCAACTTTAGACTCAAAACTACAAGAATATGGTGGACTTCTTATGTCAGGAAAACGTGGAAGTATAGTTGCTATAGAGCCCAAAACAGGAGAAATATTGGCTCTTATCTCATCACCAAATTATGATCCTAATGCTCTTGTTGGTAGGCACAGATCGAGAAATTACAATCTCTTGTATAACGACTCCATAAATAAACCTCTTTATGACCGCGGTTTATTGGCGGTTTACCCTCCAGGGTCTCCTTTTAAAGTTATAAATGCATTAATCGCTTTAGAAGAAAAAGTAATCAACCCACAGACCAGGTATGCATGTGTAGATGGATATCATTTTGGAGATCTTCATATTGGTTGCCATTGCGAATCGGGCAGTGTGAACCTTCGAGAGTCAATTTCATTTAGCTGTAATAATTATCATTGCAAAATTTTTAAAAGGACAATAGATAAATTTCCAACAGCTTCAATCGGTCTAAATGCATGGAACAAGCACGTCAAAAGCTTCGGACTTGGAAACTATCTTGGAGTGGACCTAGTGACAGGAAGGAAAGGCTTTGTACCTAATTCTGATTTTTACAATAGGTACTATAAAAATAACCGATGGAAGGCACCCACCATAATTTCTTTAGCTATCGGTCAGGGTGAACTAGGAGTCACACCTATACAATTAGCTAATATGACATCAGCAATTGCAAATAGGGGATATTGGTATACCCCACACATTGTTAAATCTATAGGACGTATAAATATTGATAGCTCTATTTATAATGTACCACATCAAACAACTATTTCACCTAAAAATTTTGATGTCGTGGTGAAAGGCATGGAAGATGTATTCACTATTGGAACAGCTAAAGCATCGATACTAAAAGGATTAAATATTGCTGGAAAAACGGGAACAGCAGAAAATACAAATGGAGAAGACCATTCAATATTTATTGCATTCGCCCCTGTGAATGAACCAAAAATAGCCATAGCCGTAATTATTGAAAATGGATATTGGGGATCTAGATGGGCAGCACCAATTGCCAGCCTAATGATAGAGCAATATTTAAACAACGAAATAACAAGAGTAGAACTTGAAAGAAAAATGATTTCAGGGAACTTGGCAAAAGAATACAATGTAAATAATGTTGAAACAATCTTGCCACCATATTAATGAGAAATAGTTCAAACTTATTTGGAAGAATAGACACTACTGCTCTATGCCTTTATCTCTTTCTATTATTTTTTGGATGGATGAATATTTATGCCACAGTGAATGCTGAAATAATTGGGTTCGCATGGGACTGGAAAAATGAAGCGGGAAGACAATTAATATTTATTGGACTAGCAGGAATTATAATTTTCTTTATTTTACTAAGTGATGCCAGAATTTATGAAGTGATTTCTATTCCTATTTACGTTATTACAATTCTCCTCCTAATTTGCGTCCTTATTTTTGGCGTAGAAGTTGGAGGAAATAAAAGCTGGTTAGAATTAGGGGAATTAAGAGTCCAGCCTTCTGAATTTGTCAAACTAGGATCAATAATGATTTTGGCAAGAGTTTTATCCGTAAGAGAAGTGGACTTAAAAAAATGGAAATATAGATGGCTTCCTTTTTTTACGATTTTTCTACCTATGATCCTTATAATCCTCCAACCAGATATAGGTTCAGCAATCGTTTTCGTAAGTTTCATATTTGTTCTATATCGTGAAGGCCTTCCAGGCTACTTTATTTATACAGGTATAGGCACTATAATAGTATCCATACTTGCCTTAGCTTTTAATACGATAACAGTTTTAGTGATAATTGTGTTCTTTTCTTTTTTTGCCTTCCTCTTAAACAGAAGTCAAAAGCGAATAAATTTTCGAGAATTCATACGTCATCCAATAATGCTATTTTCAAGCATGGCAATTGCTTGGGCGCAAATTGTAAATATTATATTCGACCAACTATTAAGACCGCATCAGCAAATCCGAATACAACTTTTATTAGGCAAATTAGATGATACATCCTCTATAGGCTATCAGACGGCCCAATCTTTAATTGCAATTGGGTCTGGAGGACTAATGGGGAAGGGATATATGAAGGGCACCCAGACTAAGCTTAACTTTGTACCAGAACAAACAACTGACTATATTTTTTGCACTGTAGGAGAAGAATGGGGATTTCTAGGGTCAGTTATCGTTTTATCCTGTTTTTCTCTCCTGATTGGTCGAATTATCATTTTAGCTGACCGTCAAAAAGATGCATTTGCTAGAATTTTTGGTTATGGAATAGGATCCATTCTGCTAGTTCACTTTATAATAAATATTGGCATGACATTAGCAGTGATTCCTGTAATTGGAATCCCTTTACCCTTTTTTAGCTATGGAGGCTCTTCGCTGTTAGCTTTTACAATAATGCTATTTATTTTCCTTAGAATGGATTCGCATAGCTGGGAGAGCTTATAAATAGCAAAACCTAAGAAGATAAATATCTTAAATTAATAAAACTTACCTCGATTATCCACTACTTCAGAAACATCTACTAACGCCTCAAAAAGTTCAGTCTGGACCCGAGATCGAATCTGATTTACCTGAGCGGCAACATCCGCAGCCGAAATATTTAAACTCGAGTTTTCAATAACATTCAGTACTTTGACTTTGTAGACACCATTAACACCATTGATGGCTTCCGATACAAAACCAATAGGAGAACCAACTGCAAGTCCTACGATCTCTACTTCACGACCAGCCTCCGGGAGAAAGCTATTTGCCATCGAAACTGTGTTTTTCTTCCATTCCAATATAGATTGATCATCAAAAACACTCCTTAAATAATTCACTTTAGCATGATTAATCGCTAATGCTTTTAATTCATCCTTGACATCAGCTACCGTTTTATACCCTGGCTCATAAATATCTACAAGCTTTGTGACGACATAATTTTTATATCCATTATTAATTATACCAACTTCATTAATAGATCTCTCATCATTAAATAACCAACGTACAACTTCCCTACTCTCGCCTAGACCAGCTATTGATTGATCCGTTGAGCTCGTGTTACGATTAGGAAGTAACATGACATCAAAGTTCTGAGCAATCATTTCTGCATTCTCTCCCGATTGTAAAGCTTTGGCAAATTCCGCTGCAAGCTTATAAATACCCTGTTCAGTTTCTTTACTAACATTAACTCTGCGAAACACCTGAGCCATTTGTACCGATGGAACCGAACCTTTTTGATTTGTTATATCGATAATATGATATCCAAAGTTTGTAAAAACTAAGCCCAAATCACCTTCATTCTGTCTGAAACAGAAATCATCAAATGACTTTGCCATTTGTTTAGGTTGAAACCAACCTAAATCTCCTCCTTGAGAACCCGAAAATATATCATCATTTAAAAAATCGTTCACAGACTCAAAAGTTGATTCGCCTGATTTGAGAATACTAAAAAGAGAATCTGCTATAATTTTCGCTTCCTCAAAACTCCTTGTCACCTGTGATCTTTCTGCACCCTCAAATGAAATCAATATATGTTTTGCTTTCACGGAATCTGGCAAATTTCTAAGATCCATTATTTTTAACATCTGATAACCTGAGCCAGTTTCAATGGGGTCACTAACAAACCCTTCCTCTTGTCCTTCAACAGAAGAACTGAGATTCTCATCAAGAAGGTTTAAATCAAAATACACATCTTGAAAAGGTAAATCACTATTTGCCATTACAAAGGAGCTATCATCATTTGAAATGACAAATTCATTCTTTAAATCTTGAAGCTCATTAAAAGCTAAAGCGCGATCATCATCAGAGGCTATAATGGGGAAATCAGCAAATATCATATCTCTTAATTCTGACTTCACTTTAAAGTCTTCTCTATTTTCCTCAAAAACAGATCCATAATCTGATTCGCTAACATCGACTAAGGAGTCAGCAACATCGGAAACCATAGATCCAAACCATTCGATTTCTGACTGAGTAGTCATTCGTGAAACATCCTTGTTGTGAATACTTATAGGAATATTTAAACCATTTTTTACAGCTGTGTAAAATTTACTTGTAAGTGCTTCATTGCGGATATTCTCTTCGAAATTAACCCAGTTTAACCATTGGTCTGTTGCTTCCGGACTGGATTCACGATTATCCCGAAGATTTGCAAGAGTTGATTTTAACAACTCAGGATTAAACAATCCTGTATTTGGATCTCTAAAACCTTCCATCTGTTGAATACTAGGATTAGAAACTATTTGATCCCATAATTCCTGAGTAGAAATGGTGAAGCCAAGTTCATCCTGAATATTACCAATTATTGATTTGGTCAATGTTTGATTCCAAACCACTTCAGAAAGTTGAATTGCGCTGAAAGAGGAAACCTGCTGGTTATTTAAACGTAAATCCTCAATATCCTTGTTGAATTCAATATAACTGACTTTGTTTCCATTAATGAAACCTACAGCATCTTGATCTGAATCAAAGACACTCGAGCCAGAATTTAAAAATTCCCCTAAGATGAAAGCAGCAAGTGCTGTTCCAATAACTAAAATTACTAATCCCGAACGACGTCGAATTTTTTCAAAAATACCCATGTGACATAAAAAATAAGGATGCGAATATACAAAGTAGTACGCCGCTCTGAGGAAACATTGTTTTGTATTGTTTTATTTTACGTTTCGATTTAAGCTTGAAACAAGGACTCGGCCAATTCGTTGAACATCCATGGTCTCAATAGTGAATTCCCAGTAATTAACTGTAACAGATTCACCTATCGATGGTAAGTGACCAATTTTTGCACCTATCAAACCAGCTAAAGTTGAGTAAGAATCATCTTCTGGCCAATCGAAAGAATACATGGAATTTAAATAATCAACCTCTAAAGAAGCGTCTAAACGCCATAACCCATCACTTATTTTCTCTTCAATCCTTGAATCGTGATCATGCTCATCATCAATTTCACCAAAGAGCTCCTCTACAACATCTTCCAATGTAACTATACCGGTAAGAGAACCTAATTCATCAACAACAGAAGCCATACTTCTTTTTTCTCTTATTAGCATTTTAAAAACCTCTTGAGCACTCATCGTTTCTGGAATAAATGACAGAGGAGTTAGAATAAATGCCAATCTTTTAGGTCTTCGAAAAAGTCCAAATGCGTGAACATAAGCGTAAGAATCATCAATATTATCTCGATAAACAACTAACTTACTCAAACCAGTTTGAACAAATTTTTCACGAAGGGAATCCATATCAATTGAATTAGGAATAGCTATTATCTCGGTTCGAGGGACCATACAAGACCGAACTTTCACCTCACCAAAATCCAAAGCATTTTTAAATAATTCAATCTCCGTCTCGATATTATCTGAATTAGATCCTTCATCGATATAGTGTTCAAGATCAGCTCGACTAAAAACAGCAGGTTTATGATCAGTTGATATAGCACTACCAGTACGATTTAGTAACCAGTTACTTAGACTTGTCAAGATTGAAACAATCGGTAAAAAAATAAAATACACTGTGTGTGAAAGTATAGTGTTTTATTTCCATTCGAAAACCCATGGCCATTGCACGTCAACATGACTACGCCCAGCAGAATCATGGCGGTGTGTGTGTGTGTGTGTGCGCGCGTGTACG
>MDTF01017057.1_pt1 | contig 34224 bp, 25 predicted proteins | sample 811191 | NCBI WGS metagenome assembly MDTF01 (sample SAMN05326649, study PRJNA326480) | marine metagenome | isolation source: seawater | place: Southern Ocean | collected 2011 | reverse complement strand
TTCAACGGGCTATGCCTCAGGAGAATCCCCTGTCAGTGGGAACACACTAAATATGTCGTTAATAAGTACTTCTTCCAATTGGGGTCAGTCTATCCAAATAAGTGGACAAGTGGAAGAAGCATCTTCAGGAGAGTCAATCCCAAATATTCTTATTATTTGGGATAATGGAATTAAAACGTTCAATTCTACCACAAATACATATGGTTTCTATAGCATTTCTGTACCGAAAGGAGGAGGTAAGCTGACAGTGAGTGCTTTTGGCTATAATCCTATTTTTAAATCATTAAAAAATTTAAAAGAAAATTTAAAAATCAACATTTCGCTTAAAGAAGCTTCAACAGAATTGAATGAAGTTAATGTCATCTCTGAAAAACTTAATAGTAATATCACAACGACTGAAATGTCTGTTAGCAAATTAAGTGCTAAAGAAATTAAAAAAGTGCCTCAACTTCTCGGGGAGACTGATATAATTAGAACTTTGACCCTTCTCCCTGGGATTTCTACTGTAGGTGAAGGAGCTAGTGGATTTAATGTTAGGGGAGGAAATGCCGATCAAAATTTAATTCTTCTTGATGAAGCGCCTGTTTATAATTCCTCTCACCTATTTGGTTTTTTCAGCATTTTTAATGCAGATGCAGTTAAAGATGTTAAGCTATTCAAAGGCGGAATGCCCGCCAATTATGGCGGGCGTCTTTCAAGCGTTCTTGACATTAGACAAAAAGAAGGAAATAGCAAGAAATTTTCTGGGAATGGAGGAATCGGGCTTCTCTCTTCTCGCCTAACTTTAGAAGGACCTATTGTTAAGGACAAAGTAAATTTCATGTTAGCTGGGCGCCGGTCATATTTTGATTTATTTTTTCCTCTTTTCGATGTTCCTGAATTAAACGGATCAATAGCATATTTTTATGATTTTAATGCAAAAGTCAATGCAAAAGTCTCTAAAAAAGATAAAATTTATTTAAGTACCTATTTCGGTAGAGATCAATTTAGTGCAGCAGAATTATTCAAATTTGGCTGGGGGAATTGGACAAGTACCCTCAGGTGGAATAGAGTAATTTCACCAAAGTGGTTCTTTAATGCATCAGCCGTTTATTCGGATTACAAATATCAGCTCGGAGCTGATGGAACTCCCGCATTTGAATGGGATTCCAGAATTAAAAATTTGGTTCAAAACGCTGGTTGGACATTCTATTACAGCAATGCTCACACTTTTGACTTTGGAATTCAAAATACCTATTATGAATTTGAACCGGCAAAAATTTCAGGACCAATAGATGTTGAACTTCAAAATGAGTATGCAACGGAGCCATCGTTATATGCTTCTGATAATTGGCGTATCACGGATAATTTGACAATTACCTACGGTCTCAGATATTCTAGTTTTTACAATATTGGAGCAAGAGATATTCAAACATATGAGAATGGTGGCGTTTATGATGAAAGTACAATTGATGATACTCTCAGCTACGCCTCGGGTGAGATCATAAAATCATTTAATGACCTTTATGGCTTAGAGCCACGAGTAGCATTAAACTATCAGGTTTCTCAAAACTCCTCATTGAAATTAAGCTATAATCGTAATCGACAATATATTCATCTAATATCAAACAATACAACAGCCACTCCAGTAAATGTCTGGAGACCTGCAGGGAGCTATATAGATCCAGCTGCAGTAAGTCAAATCGCTCTAGGTGCAGCTCATAACTTTAAAGAGACTGGTGTTAGATTCTCAATAGAAGGCTTCTACAAAGCATACCAAAATCTAATCGATTATAAAGATGGTGCGAACTTAATTTTTGAGGAATTTATAGAAACTGAACTACTTTCAGGAATAGGAAGAGCTTATGGTGCCGAAGTGTTACTTGAGAAAAAGACGGGTGCTTTAACAGGTTGGGTCGGATACACTCTAGCTCGAACAGAGCGTCAGGTCACTGGACCAAGTCGAGACTTAAGAATTAACAGCGGTGAGTGGTATCCTGCGAATTATGACAAGCTGCATGACCTTAGTATTGTAGCAACCTGGACAATATCAAAAGGATGGGATGTCGGAGGTAATTTTGCATACCAGTCAGGACGCCCACTAACATATCCAGACTCCAGGGGAGAGTTTGAAGGGATTTACTATCCTGTTTATACCAATAGGAATGGCGGAAGGACTCCGTCAACGAACCGATTAGATCTCTCATTCACATACACCCCAGGAACAAAAAAATTGAATAAAAAATGGCAAAGTTCTCTTTCATTTGGAGCTTATAATGTCTATGGGCGAAAAAACCCATACAGTATATTTTTTAGAGGAGAAGTTCCGGAATTCACAAATATAAAAGCTTATCAACTATCAGTTATTGGAACTGCCGTTCCGTACATAAATTATAATTTTTCTTTCTGATGAAGAAATTACTATTCTTAACAACTTTTGCCTTTTTAGGGCTACTCTCTTCGTGTCAAGACGAAATAGATATCACTCTGCCTGATGGCCAGGAGCGGCTAATCATAAATGGTAAGGTGATGGATAACGAATTTGCATTTGCTGATTTAAGCTGGAGTATTAATTATCTATCGCAAGAAGAAAACCCATCAGTTTTAAATGCAAATATTCTCGTCTTTGAAGATGAGATACTTTGGGATAGCTTATTGCACGTTGAAAATGGGCATTATGTGGGTCAAAAAATGGGGGAAATTGGTAGGAATTATTTTATAGAAGTTAACATTCCAGAATCCTTGGAACATCCTTTTGGGATATGGAAATCTCAAAATGAGAAACTTAATAGAAATAATCCAATCGACTCGATATATTCTCTTTATTTACCTCAAGCTCCATTCCAACGTGAAGGTTTTTATGTCTATGCTCATTGGACTGAGCCGTCTGGCCTAGGAGATTGTTACCGATTTAAAGAGTGGGAAAACGATACATTAGAGAACGCACCCTTTAATCTACAAGTCACTGAAGATAAGTTTTTTGATGGAAGATCTTTCAATGACATTGATCTTGACGCCTTAAATGTAGCTGGACCTGAGAGATCGCGGGGGAATTCGACAGGTGAAGATCAAATCGGCACGAAATATTCATATGAAATAAGTAGCATCTCATTAAGTCATCATGACTATATCAATTTAATTCAAGAACAAACCCTTCAAGTAGGTGGCCTTTTTGACCCCCCTGCCGCACCTATTGTTGGAAACATATATCGAGGCGATGATACTGAAGATTATGCATTGGGCTATTTCTATGCAACTGCTCCTCGGAAATCACACATAATCATAACTCCTTAAGCGGCTAATCTCCTTTTGATTCCATTATGCTAACTTCGTAATATGGAATTATTAATGATTAACCCCGGTCACTGGGCACGCACATTTTTTGAGAGCATAGGATTATCTGATAATTTAGTTTCAGGACTTACCATTTCTGTTGATTTCATAATTCTTATTGTTGCCAGCTTAATTGCAGATTTTATTGCAAGAAAGATTCTTATGGGCCTAATTAAACGATGGGTGATTAAATCAAAAGTTAACTGGGATAACTATTTTTTAGAAGGGAAAGTATTCCAAGCTCTTGTTCATTTACTCCCTACCATGGCAATTTTCGCCTTTATTCCTATTGTGTTTGAGGATATTCCTAAATGGATAAGCCCGATGCAAACAAGCTTGAGCACATTTTTTGTTTACCAGATATCTATTCTGATTAATCGGACATCTAAAGCCGCAAGTCATATCCTCGAAAACACGGAAAGCTTTAAGGACAAGCCAATACGTACGCTCCTATCTGTAGTTCAGTTTTTGACTTGGTTTATAGCAATTCTGGCCGTCGTATCGATTTGGACTGGAACTCCATTATTCACTCTCCTCGGAGCAATGGCTGGCGCTACCGCAATAGTTATTCTAATTTTTCAAGATGCCATTAATGGCCTTCTTGCTAACTTTCAAATAACACTTTTTGATCTCCTTAGAAAGGGAGACTGGGTTACATTTGAAAAATTTGGAGTCGATGGAGATGTCCTTAGTGTAGATCTCACAACTGTAAAGATAAAAAACTTTGATAATACTATCTCGTCAGTTCCCGCTAAAGCATTTGTGACGGATAGTTTTATAAACTGGAGAGGCATAGAAATAGCTCAAGTAAGAAGAATTAAAAGAAACTTAACTATTGATATCGATACAATTAAATTTTGCGATAGCAATCTTCTAGACCAACTAAGGTCAATTGAAGGAATCCGTGAATATATTATCGAACAGGGAAATGAGATTGAAGAACATAATGTTTTGATTGATGCCAATAAGTCTAATCCAGTAAATGGCCGTAACCTTACTAATCTTGGAATTTTCCGAGTCTATGCTACCAATTATCTACAAAATCATGAACGATTGTCGTCAAATCATAGTCTGATGGTTCGACAGCTACAGCCTTTAAATATAGGAATCCCTCTAGAGATATATTGCTTCGCAAAAGAGATAAACTGGGTGCCTTATGAGGGTATTGTCTCCGATATATTTGACCATTTAATAGCTGCAGCTCCAGCTTTTGGTCTCAAAATATACCAGGCACCGACATCTCGGAGTGGGTACATACCTAATCCCGATAAGTGAAATCACATTTGATTCTAGGGATTGATCCTGGAACTGTAATAATGGGCTATGGTCTTGTCCTAGTTCAGGATCAGAAACTAACTTGTATTGGTCTTGATGCTATAAAATTTGATGCGAAAAGAACACCTTTTGAGAGACTTGGTGATATTCATAAGGCCATGTATGATTTATTCGAAAAACATAATCCTGACTCACTAGCGATGGAAGCTCCGTTCTATGGGAAGAATGTGCAATCGATGTTGAAATTAGGAAGGGCACAAGGTGTTATAATGTCTGTTGGATTAGAGAAGAATGTTCCTGTCGAGGAATACTCGCCTCGTAAAGTAAAAATGGCCATTACGGGTAGCGGGGCGGCATCAAAAGAAAAAGTTGCCATGATGTTAGAGAATATTTACAATCTAAAAAAGATCAATAAGGCGCTTGATGCTTCTGACGGACTTGCCGTAGCGACGTGTCACGCTTTACAACTCCAAAGCCCTATTATCAGACAATCTCCGAATAAATTAAAAGCGATACCTAAAAGTAAAGGACAAGGATCGTGGAATTCTTTTTTAGAAAAAAATCCTGATCGGATTAAATGAGACCAATTAGATTACTCTAATTACAAATAGATTTTTTTCTTAATCATAATTTCATATTCCCTTGATATACTGTCAGCTATTTCAAGCATTTCGTCATCGCTTAATTGCAACTTTGGCAAGGCAAAATTCAGATCCCCTTCAGATCGTAATGGCACAAGGTGTACATGTGCATGAGTAACTTCAAAACCAAGAACAGCAACACCCACTCGATTACACGAGATTTTAGCTTCAATTGCCTTTGCAACAATTTGACCAAATGCCCATAAACTTTTAAATTGATCAGCAGGCAAATCAAATAGCCGATCAACCTCTCGCTTTGGAACAACCAATGTGTGTCCTTTTGATAAAGGGCGAATATCTAAGAATGCAATTGAATCTTGAGTTTCAGCAATTTTAAAGCAAGGGATCTCTCCGTGAATAATCCGTGTAAATACTGAATCCATAACTTTATTATTGGGATTAACGAGAAATTCTTAATATTTCTAACTTCATCATACCGTTAGGTACTTGTATCTCAGCTATATCTCCAACTACTTTTCCAAGCAAACCTTGACCGATAGGTGAACTAACACTAATTTTTCCTGCGATAAGGTCAGCTTCTGCCTCTGCAACCAATGTATAGGATAATTCCATAGAGTTTGAGATGTTTTTAAGACTCACCTTCGATAGAATTAACACTTTACTGTTATCAAATTGTGTCTCATCAACAATTCTAGCATTTGCCATGACGTCTTCAAGCTTAGCAATCTTTAATTCTAGTAAGCTTTGAGCCTCTTTTGCCGCATGGTACTCTGCGTTTTCACTCAGATCACCCTTGTCCCTAGCTTCAGCAATTTGCCTCGAAATACTTGGACGATCAATCGACCTCAACTGTTCGAGCTCGTCTTTCAAGTTCTTAAATCCTTCTGGAGTATAATAAGAAACAGACATGATAAATGGTTTTAATCAAATATGAGACCCATTTTGGATCTCATATCAAGATGGGAAGATATGAATTTATATTAAAGAGAAGAATAACGCTGGTCTCTAAAAATATTACAAGATTAAAATTACACCAAGTGTGTGAGCCCCAGCAAATGCTGAATTCGTTAGCCGATAAGAATAGTTTATTTGCAACTGACCTCCATTGCCGGTAGGAGAATTTACTGAAAACCCGGCCGCCGGTCCACTAAATGCTTCCGTTGCCATACCATCGTAACGATTATCGAACAATGCATAACCAAATCTTACTTGAAAAACATCATTATGATCAAATTCCAAGGCTCCTGTTAGTTGATCTTTTTTAAACGAATTTGATATAAAATTGCCTGCAATATTTAAACGGTTTTTACTATTTAAATCGATGCGTTTAGAAGCACCAATGGCAAGCTGAGTAGGTAACTCAAAGTTTTGAGACCTACTGTCAAATGTAGAAGTGTGAGATCCGGAGGGCACAGGAAGAACTATCGCCATGCCGTCACCACCATAATCAAAAGAAGGGCCAATATTTCTCAAAGTAATACCAAACTTGAAATCACGATCTTTTCCTGTAACATACTGAACTCCTGCATCAAAACAGACTCCAGTAGCAGTAAGGTTTGAGATGCTAGAGCTATATAGCTTAATATTCACGCCACCAAAAATACTCTGAGTAAACTTCTTTGCATATCCCAATCCAATAATAGAAGATGTCGGCCGATATGTCCCAGCCCCTCCCTCAGGGAGTTCTGTAGTTGTAACATCGATATCTCCGTAATTCATGCTAGTGATATGAATACCTAAAACACCATCATTTCCAGTTGGAGTAGCAAATGCTGCAGCATTCATTTTAATTCCAGAACCAACTAACCATTGACTATTAGCAAATCCTGCTTGAAGCCCTTTAGTAAATGCAAGACCAGCAATATTTCCGTAAAGAGACTCTAGTCCCATTACATTAGCCGTATTGCCTTCAGCCCAGGAAGCCGTTCGTGCCCAAGGATTAATGAGAAGCTCTGACGCTCCAGCAGACCCAGACCTTACTGGGTTTCCAGCAAAAGAAGTTGAAACTAATGCTAGAGAAGCTATGATTGTATAAATATTTTTCATTGTCATTTTCTGATTATTTAGAATCCAGTAGGGTCAAAAGGACGGAGTGTTCCAAACCATTTTATCACCTTCTCGCCAATTCCAGGAGCATTGATATGTATTATATAAACTCCACTTGCAATTGGGACTCCATAATTATTAGTTAATTTCCACTCCAACCATGTAGATGTATTGTCTTTTTTCAGTGTCTTAACTAATGAACCTTCAACAGTATAAATATTAATAGTACAATTTTCTGGTAAATTGGTTAGCTTAACAATATTGTCAATCTGGGAGCCTTCGTAGGCTGACATACTAAAATAAGGATTCGGGACTACACGAATAATATCTAAAGCAGACTGAGCAACAGAATCTTGATCCTTTTTTGTAGCTACATTATTTGTGTTAAATAAATACTTTGGAAAAGAGTTGTTACTGCCGTCTGTTTCATACTTCGCGTAAGGTTGAACCATTCTTATTCGAACGCGTGCATCGCTTGGCATATCGGTATATGGGTCTAATCCATCAAACCTTGAATCAATTGTTGGGATATTAACCCACATTAAGCTTTTTGTAACCTTGTTTCGGTTTAATATTTGATTCATACTGGTTATCTCGGTAAATAATGGACTTGCAGTTTCATCTGGTCCAGCATAATCCAATGGTATTTTAGATAGTCCCTGCTGAAAATAAGGAGCAAATACATATAGATAATGTTGCCCTCCAAACTTATATCCGCCTGTGACAGGATCCCTAGGAAATACTTGTATTGTACTCGTTGGATTCCACTTCATATCATTGCCGTTATCCCCTACCATCCAAGAATTTTCTCCAAATGCCATGTTTAAACGCGTTCCAGTTTCTAAATCAATTGCATAACCAGGGAACCATGACCACCCTGTGCCTGTAGTACTTGCGACCAGCTTGCCATCGACAAGATCTAAGCTTGCTCCAGATCGCAAACGCCATTTACGAGTTGCCCCCGCGGTCAAAGCTTGATTTTCACCTAGTTCTATTACTGGGACACGTGTCCATTTTGTATGATCAGATGTATAAACGATATCTACAGAATGTAACCCTCCAGTTGCCATTCTCGAAGAAAATGCAGACATCGCTGAGTCTGCTGGGCCCATACCATAAATACTATTCCCTTCATCAAATCCTCTACCGATATAACTCGCGTATTTAAAGGGACCCCATGTTCCATTAACCAAACCACTGAATAGAGACTTGGGGTCATCCGGATAGTCAGAATAGTAGGATCCAGGCTTCGTAGTCACATCATTCTGTCCTGCCAAAAGCCAGTTCCGAGGAGAATAACTGTCGTCGTCCTTTACCCCTTGTAACCAAGCTCGTGTTGGGTCATCATAAGTTATATCTGATTCAATAATACCAGCATTCCGTTCATTGTCCGGGTCATTCCCAGGATTAACCTGATCACGAATTTCTACTGATAGTCCCAGTTCTGGAATTATTTGCTCATTTAAAAATGATATTGAAGTCATCGAGTTAGCTACTACATTTCCTGCGACATCCTGGATTTCCCACATCGCATTATTCCCAACTCCATCAAATAAAAGTGTATAATTCCCCGCAGGAACATTCAATGGGTCAACAACCTTAACATTGATAGGCCCTAATCCACTTTTATAGACAGGGAAATCTAATCTAAATTTCTCCAGTATAATTGACTCAGAAGAAGCGTCTAGCTCTAGACTATTTCCTCCGTTACCAAGACCTTCAATACGGGTAATTATTGGACTAAAGCCATAAGAAGAGTTCTGTATGGTTCCTGATGCTTCACTGGCAACAATATGTGGGATCCCTTCGTATTTCCTGACATTATTTCGTCCAGATAAGAAAGGTTTTCGCTGACCGCTTGGGTGCAATACTTGATCAAAGGGCTCATATTCGTTATATGCATATGCTACAACTGTAAAGTGATAAGGTTTGTGATTAATTAGTCTCTTATCAGTTCCTGTCGCGAAAGCATCCTCGCCTACTAAAAAGCTCATTTTAATACCCTCATTATTATTTTCAAGAGTCATATCCTGAGGCATTAATAGCTCCAAACTCGGATCTAATTCCCAATTCACTAAACGCTCTACTCCATTTTGTATATCGCATTGAGCAATTAACCTTGCCTGACTAGGGTCATAACGATCCCCTACAGAAGCATTTGCAGTTACCAATTGGAAAACTTGGAATCCCTCAAACTTATATGTATTATCTGAAAATGGTATTAAAGGATCTATCTCTTCATAATCAAGGTTCGCATTGTTTTGTCCATCGCGATAGCCAAGCATCAATACCAGTTTACGATCTAATTCTTGTACCTCTAAATCAGGAGCATCTGGTCCATTCAAAATTTGAAAACAATTATCAAATAAACTTTGGGCTTTATCATCAGCAATAAGAACTTTTTCAACTGATGCAAACAAATCAGATTTATTATAATCACGTTCCCACACAACCCCTGTTGTAATGAAGTTCAATGCGCCAGGAGCCAATGAAAATGGTCCAGCATTGTGCAGCCCTCGTTTATCTTCTGAATTGTTTGGTGATTCGTACCAGTCTTGAGATGAAGTTGGTTCATTATTTCCTGTCGTGTCAAAAGTACTACCAGGGTAGGCAAATAATGTCGCTAAACCGGAACCGTCTTGTGTGAACCCATCTCCATTAGCTGGGTTTCCTGGACCGCTCGGAGTTTCAACAACCAAAGGATTACCATTCTTCCATCGTGATTGCATAAAATTATAGAATTCCGCAGAAGTATTGGGATTACCAGAAAATGCAGATCCTGTATTATTATAATACATGAATCCAGACATTACAATTCTCTCGTTCACGCCAGTAACAGGATTCTCATCAACACAATTACCGTTATCATCTCTTACTCCATCAACGCACCCGTCGCGATCATTATCTAATCCATCGAAATAGTCAGCAAAAGGACCTTGGAAAAAATCAAATCCAACAGCTGGCGGATTTAGTCCATATCCCAATGGCCCTTCGTCATTTAAGTCAGCATTATAACAGTAACCAAGTCCCCTTGGAATATCACAGCCAATGATATCATCTAAATAATTCCCTAAATCTGGATCAAACCAAGTTGAAAAAAATGTATTTGTTAAGCGGAAAGTAGACTTATTAATAATACGATAATTATTAAAAGTCATATTATTTATTTCGTCATTTGTGGAAAAGGCAAATGCCTGAGCTCTGATTTCAAAACCAAGTGCTCCAGCATTAGTTTCAGTATGAACGTTACCACGATCATTGAATACCCACCAAATAGTCTGATCACCATAAAGGACATCTGTTTCTTTTCGACGACAATCAAAAGCTCTATCTAGATCGTAGGCAGGATAGTCTTCCAATGGATCATAGAATTGGTCCCCATCTAGATCAATAAACGGAGCTAGGGTGTAAGGCAGCTCTCCTTCAGCGCCATGCGCAGGCCATTCAAGAATAATATCTGGAATATTTCCCTCATATCCAGGAAATTTCTCGCCAGCATCACAGTCAGGGTCATTCTTGCATAATAACCACGAACGATGCGTTTCAACTTCTTCCCGGGTAATTATCCAATGACGATCGTATTTATCGCAAATCGATTTGTCCACTGACGCAAGTCCGTCTGTAGATAGCGGGCCAGGCCAATAATCACTACCTGAAGAACGATAAGTCATCGCTGCCAGCTTCAACTGATTTCCCTCGTCAAGACCACCAAGCCATAGAGCCCCTGCAAACATTGAGTGCTTTCCACCGCCCTTTGGAACTTCATAACGTGCAGTATTCAGGTCCCACCACATATCGCCACCACCGAGGATAGTAGCACGGACATTATTAATATTTAAATCAGACTGAGCTTTTGCTGGCTGACAAAGTTCTTCTACTGTCTTATTAGACCGACCATTAGAGCTTGCAGACACATTTATATCTGGCTTTGCAATGGCAGCAACGGAACTGCATAAAAACGCGAAACAAAGTATTAATTTCTTCATTTGAAATTGGGATAATATGATTTACAAGCCAAGGCGAACACCCAGACGAATTTGGCGTGGAATAGAATAGTTAAATGGATTTAACATGTAGACATTATAAAGATCTGTGAATGATTGCGCATTCGTTGTGAACAGTATAGCTTGCTGACCTCTTGCCGAAGCCAAGTAACCGTCATCATCAGGCGATCCTGTATATGGATAAATATTAAGGACGTTTAATGTGTTTAGAACATTCAAAATTTGAACATACAATTCGACATTATTCTTTCCCTTATTATAATACCAAACTTTATTTGCGGTCATATCCATTTTAAATTGCCAAGGCTTTCTTGATCCATTTAAAATACCGACAATTGGAGATGCAGCCTCGGTTAATCCAAATGCTCTTACACGTCTAGAATATGGAAACCCTGAACTAGTACTTACTAAAAAGTTAACCCCTGTGTTTTCTAAAACGCGAACATTATTGATCACAGGACCATTGTAATTTGTTCCTTTCCCGTATCGATAATCTAAGTTACCCGATAAACTATGCCGTTGGTCATAATCCAAAGGTTGAATATACCTGAGATTAGGCTGTCCTGATCGAGCCAAAGAAAGTCCCGACTCAGCACCAGATCCTGTACCGTCTGCAAACGACAAGGTATATTGAGCATTTACCATAACATTACCTGTCCTTCTTAAATCATACTGAAAGCTGAACCCTTTTGCCGTCGTAAAGTCTCTATTTCCATACATAACATATGTAGTCGGATAAGCCTCAGTAACTGATACTGTTTGGATTAGATCGCGGTATTCACGATAAAAAGCATTAATTTTCAATGCACTTCTCTCACCTAACATTTGGCGGAATCCAATTTCATATTCGGTAAGCTTTTGAGGCTCAAGCTCTGGATTTGGTAAAGTAGATGTTCCATACTGTAGATTAACATAATTCACAGGATTGAATCGAGACCAAGAAGCGCTGGGTCTTTGAACAAGTAGGTCATAATGAGCAAAGAATTCAGCCTCGTCTGAAATTGGAAACTGAAAAGATATTCTTGGCGAGACTGTTACTTGAGGTGTATAATCTTTAAAACTCTCTTTATTTAAAACTGGTTGATCAGGATTACTCGGGTCAGTGAAGTGGTAATCCTTAATCCAAGGTTTCGCTTGTCCACCAGAGAGATTAGCTATTTCTGTGGGGTTAGATTGAGGGCTGCCGTCAGCATTAAACCAATCAAATCCACTGCGGTAACCAACTATTTTACTGGGATTCCTTATATCATCAACATAGACAACGTAATCATCTCCCATAGATTCGGGAATTAAAGAGCTTCCAATACCTCCCAAAGTATTAACATCCCTTACAGTATTCGAAGAATATAGAGAGAAAGGATCATCTAAAACAGATTGATTAGCATCAAAACGATCAACCCGAATACCAACGTTGAAATACAGATCATCAAAAGTAAACTGATCTTGAATATAACCTGCCATATAAATTGGCTGAAAAGCAGCGACAGGATAAGTTCTATTGCCTTGTTTATCTTCAGCAGTAAAGAACTGCTCTATAGACGGATTAGATTTTAATAAGTCGCCAGTATAATCATAACCATAATATCCTACATAAGCAGATCCACCAAAATTTAGTAATTCTTGAGCCGAAAAAAGGTCTAAACCACCATAATTTAACAAATCATCTGGCGAATATTTATCGACATCTAGTAAAACTTGATCCGCACCATTTGGATCTAAACCAAGAGCAATTCGCATATTGCGATCAAATGTTCTTGGTTTATTTAAATCAAGTGCGCGATTATAATTGATGGTGTCCTGAAAAACACCATCACGGTAAACAAAAAGTGGATTATCTGTGTCCAACTCTCTCATATGATCATTCTGGAGATTTCGCATTAAAGTCCACAGACTGGTTCCTGAAACACCGAAACTTCTATCGAATCTTTGCTCATACTCTAAACCAGCAATCAAAGAATGTGATCCTATATCAAAGTTTGTAGATGCAGTAATTCGGAATTGTTCAGCTTGACTATATCCATAATTTGCTTGAACAGCACCAACATTGCCAAAAAGACTATAAACACTGTAGGGCGCTTGGCCGTTCAGAAGAGCACCTCCCTGCTGAATATTCGTTAAATTCCTAATGTCATTTGAAATCTGACCATTAGCCACCATATCATAATATGTCGAGGTATAATTCGCTAAAATAGGATTGTGTATGCTCGGTGTAAAAGCTACTGCAGTATCTAAATCTAATAATTTTCTAAACCCTAGTACTCCTGTTTTTTCATCTGACCCATAACCATATAAAGAGGTTCGCTGGGTTTCAAATTTCCCAACATGACCATATTGAAATATGTTATCACGATGACGATCATCCCATGTCCGATCCAGATTCCGAGTGTAGTCAGCTTGAATAGTGTAAAATGCATTCTTTATTAACGACTCAGCATCATCACCTACACCACCAAATTGCTGAGTAAAACGAGCATATGTTGAGAAATCACGACTATTATAAGTAGAATTGTTTTGTGAGTTCATTAAAGAATTCGAAAAACTTCCGTTTCGACCGCGGCCTTGATTGAATCTTCCTCCAATAACCAAATTCGTTCGTTTACTTGTTTTAATATTTATATTCCCTGTTGCACGGATACTATTTCGAGCAACGTTCAAGCGGCTATTTATCGTATCAAAATCTTTACGAGTCAATAATTCAGCGGCACGTATAGTACCCAAGCCTGCAGCGGTTGGAACAAGTGGGTTGGCTTCTAAATCTGCGAGCTTATCATCCCTGATTTTTAAAATTGGAACTGAATAAGGGCGACTATCTCCATTGTGCTGAAATTCAGCCGAAAGAAGATAACCCACTAATGGCGCGTTCTTTTCTTTGTTAAATAAAAGAGGTCCACCAATCGTAAGTCCACCAAGATTGTAATTATAAGGATCAAAGAGTGACGATGTCACGTATTCTGTCGTTCCAAAAAACCTAGGGGATGGTCCACGAGTTGTCGTTGAAATAACCCCACCGGTTACATCACCATAATTCGCTGGAACTCCACCAGTTATTACTTCTGTTTGAGCTATTGCCTCTCTTGGCAGATTGATATCCCCTCGAACTTTAACTCCGTCGATGAAAACAACGTTTGCGTCGCTTCGGCCACCTCTAAAATAACTTGCACCAGAGCTTTCATCTTGAACAACGCCTGAAGTAAGAGATAGAACCCCACTTACTCCCCTAGATGCGAGGTTCCTTATCGCTGCAGCTCCCATCGTGAAAGACGTTTTACCCTTTTCAATAAGGGGCGCTTCATAGTTAGCAACAACATCAATTTCACCAAGAACAACATCAGAAGATTCCATGGTGAAATCAATTACGATTGGTCGTCCACCAACAATTTCCACACCCTTGAAAGTCATTTTATTGTATCCAAATGCTTCACAAGAAACAGTGTATGCACCTGGGGTAATTGGGTTTATATTGTATCGTCCATCAAAATCTGTAAGTCCTTTTGCAATTTCATATCCCCCAGAAAGAACCTTAATTATTGCCTGGTATTGTTCGTCACCAGACTTTTTATCTTTTACTATACCTCTTAAAGATCCAGGTCGTGATTGGGCCAATGCAGATAAAACAAACGCCATGGCTATTAAAAAAGCTCCAAATCGAATTTGCATATGTTGAGCGTTTAGTTATGGATTAGGTGAAATTCAGTCACGAAAATAACCAATAATTACTATCATTTAGCGTTTGGTTATCATTAGGTTTGTAAATATGCGAAAATTATTGTCTTTACTAGGAATATTTGTTGTTGTTTTTTCTTGCAATTGGAGTGGCAATATACACCCTGTCCCAATCACTCAAGTAAATGAAACCCTGTACCTTAACACCCCAAGTGCATACGATTTACAATTTGTTGGAGGCTCTATTTTTATACCGGAATGGGGTTACAAAGGGATCGCAATTTATCGACGAACAAATTTTGGAGATGCGAATGACTTTGGTGTCTATGACTTATGCTGCCCTAATCATACTCAAGAAAGTTGCGGAACATTAGTCATAAAAGATAATTTGTACGGACAATGTGCTTGCGATGACCAAGAGTTTTTACTCCATGACGGCCAGGCCCTAGACGGCATATCGTCGTGGGGCCTATACCCCTATAAAGTAGGATATGATGGAATCAGTCTTCACATATCAAACTAGAAAAAAATAATCATTCTAGGTCTAAGCAATGCCCATTTGTTTTAAATGACTAACATGAGAGCGAAGAGCACTTGAAAAGGTCTTAAACTCATGATAAGTTATATTAAATTCCTCACAAGTTTCTTTTACAATTTTTGATATGCTTGGATAATGAACATGAGAAATGCGTGGAAATAAATGATGTTCAACCTGGTAATTTAACCCCCCTAAAAACCACGTTAAAAATTTGTTACTCATGGCAAAATTTGCTGTTGTTTTCAATTGATGAACCGCCCACTCGTCTTCGGTTTCAATAGGCTCATTTTGACTTGGGGCGATAAAATCAGTTTTATCCACAACATGTGCCAGTTGAAATACTATTGAAAGAACAAATCCTGCTATTGCTGACATTAGAACAAAGCCAGCTAACCAAGGGAAAAAGCCAAGATTGTACATAGGTAGACCTACAAAAAGACCCAAATGCAAAGCCTTCCAGGCCCAGAAAGAAATATGTTGAAATCGTGTTAAAGGTTTTAGAGGAACCTGTCCGACTTTTTTTGTGAAGTACTTTTTATAGTCTGTGAATATAATCCAGTACATATATAACAAGGCGTAAAGCGCACTGAAGTAAACATGTTGAAACTTGTGAATCCATAGCTTTTTTTGCCCTGGAGCCATACGCAATAGCGATCCGGCTTCGATATCGTCGTCAACACCCTCAATGTTAGTGAATGTATGATGAATAGTATTGTGTTTAGTCTTCCACATCAATACACTTGCCCCCAAAAAATTAACGGTGTGTGCGGCCATTTCATTAAGCCAATTGTGTTTAGAAAAGCTACCATGAGCACCATCATGCATTGTGTTAAAACCGATACCACTGATTAAAATCCCCATTAAAAGCCAGAGGATCCATGCATTAGAAAATGAAGGGGCATAAAGTACTAAACCTAAGTATGTAGATATAATTCCACCAACTAAAATTGCAGTTTTAATATAAAGACGCACATTGCCTTTTTTTGATATTCCTTCAACTTGAAAATACTCATTCACTCTTTGAGTTAGTTCCTGATAAAAGGGCTGGCCTTTTCTCGGGGCAAATCTTGGAGCTTTAAAAATTGTTTCAGACATAGGCGCAATATAAGATGGTTTGTTAAAACCAAGGGTGATTAATATCCTAAATAAGACTTATTCCTTAAAAATGTTCACTATTAAAGTATTTAAGGTTTAACATTTCAAATAATTTCATTCTTTTCGCTATAGATTCACACATCAATCCTCGAAATAAATATGGCATGAAAAAAATGAAACCTGAATCGCTCATGATGACACATGGCTACGTTCCTGAGTGGAGCGAAAATGCTGTAAAATGTCCCATATATCAAACATCAACATTTGTTTTTCCTACAGCGGAGGCAGGAAAACGATTTTTTGCTCTAGCATATGGAAAAACTGATCCTCAGGAGGGAGAAAATCCTGGCTTGATTTATAGTCGCCTCAATAATCCAAACCTTCAAATACTGGAAGAACGTCTTTCACTCTGGGAAGATGCAGAAGATGCTGCAGTCTTTGAAAGTGGAATGTCAGCGATATCAACTATTTTTTTGACATTTTTGAAGCCAGGTGATCGCCTACTCATATCAAACCCTGTATACGGAGGCACACATCACTTTGTTCATAATTACCTACAAAGCATCGGTGTCCATGTTGAACATTTCACAGCAGAAACTGATCTCGTTAATCTAACAGAAGAGCTTTGTAAAGACAAACGCGGTGCAGAAATAAAACTTATTTATGCTGAAACACCAGCTAACCCTACTAATGCAGTTATCGATTTAAAGCTCCTTGGGGAAATGAAAATTGCCCTTATGAAAAGTCACGACACTGATGTCCGAATGGCTATAGACAATACATACCTGGGTCCCATTTGGCAAAAACCATTGGATTGGGGGGCTGATATGTCTTGCTATTCTGCCACGAAGTTTCTCTCAGGACATTCAGACCTTATTGCTGGGGCGATTACTGGAAGTCAAGAGTCTATATTGGCGATAAAGACCCTGAGAACCTTCCTTGGAAATATGGCTTCCCCAAACACATGTTGGCTTCTTACGAGAAGTTTAGAAACTCTCAGCATTCGAATGGAACGCCAAGCGTCTAATGCCCTGCATGTAGTTAGGTTTTTACAAGATCACTCCCGTGTTTCTCGTGTATATTTTCCTGGATTATCATCTCAAGGCACAGAGCAAGTTTCTATTCAAAATCGTCAAAGCACCAAAGCCGGAGCAATGATTTCTTTCGATGTTATCGGAGGTGAGGCTATAGCCTTTCGTGTTTTAAACAAATTAACTCTGATAAAATTAGCTGTGAGTCTTGGAAGTAATGAAAGCTTGGCCCAGCATCCTTATCATATGACACATGCAGATATGCCTGAGCTTGAAAAAGAGGATCTTAATTTGACTGATTCGATGATACGATTAAGCGTCGGTATCGAAGATTCTGAAGATTTAATTAGTGATTTAAAGCAGGCGATGGAGGGTCTGTAGTACATTTGCCCCTTATGGGTATAATTTAAAAGTTAAAATATATTTGTCCATTCTGAATTTTTCATGTCTTAAGAATACAATGCTATGAGCTATTTATTTACATCTGAATCAGTATCTGAAGGACATCCAGATAAGATTGCCGACCAAATATCAGATGCACTTGTTGACCATTTTATCGCTTTTGATCCAGAATCTAAAGTTGCATGTGAAACTTTAGTTACAACGGGCCAAGTTTTTTTAGCAGGGGAAGTGAAGTCTAAAACCTATCTAGATGCTCAAGAAATAGCTAGAGATGTAATTCGAAAAATTGGTTATACAAAAAGTGAATATATGTTTGAAGCCAATTCTTGCGGAGTAATAAGTGCCATTCACGAACAATCACCAGATATAAACCAAGGCGTTGACAAGAAAAGTAAAGAAGACCAAGGCGCTGGTGACCAAGGCATAATGTTTGGCTATGCGACAAACGAAACAGCAAATTACATGCCTCTTGCACTTGAAATTAGTCATATTTTACTTCAAGAACTGGCTCAACTTCGACATGAAGGAAAACTTATGAAATATCTGAGGCCTGACTCAAAAAGTCAAGTCACAATTAGTTATAGTGATGATCATGTACCTGAAGCAATAAATACTGTTGTTATATCGACTCAGCATGATGACTTTCATGAGGAAATGGAAATGCAAAGAAAAATCGCAGAAGACATCCAAAAACATTTAATTCCTCGAGTTAAAGATCGATTACCTAAAAATATTCAGCTTCTTTTTACTGAAGACATTAACTATTTAATAAACCCAACCGGAAAATTTGTAATCGGTGGTCCGCACGGAGATACTGGATTAACGGGACGTAAAATCATAGTGGATACTTATGGTGGTAAAGGTGCTCATGGTGGTGGAGCTTTCTCCGGAAAAGATCCTTCCAAAGTCGATAGATCTGCAGCTTATGCCGCAAGACACGTTGCAAAAAACATTGTAGCTGCAGGTGTCTCAAAGCAGGTATTAGTTCAATTAGCATATGCGATTGGTGTTGCTGAACCGGTTGGCTTTTATTTAAATACTTACCATACTTCTTCTATTAAAAATATTGATGGAGATAAGATGAGTGACGGCGACATTGCTTTAAAAATAAAGCCGCTCTTTGATTTAAGGCCTTTTGCCATTGAATCTAAATTTGGGCTGAGAGAACCAATATACTTAGAGACAGCAGCTTACGGCCACATGGGGAGAAAAAACGAAGTTGTAATTAAAACATTCAAGCGTCCAAGCGAAAATGGTATAGAAGTGTTATCAAAAGAAGTAGAATTATTTTCTTGGGAAAAATTAGATTCTGTAGAAAAGATTAAATCTGTTTTTGGTCTTTAGAAAAAACGTTCAAATAAAAAGGGGAACCAATTGGTTCCCCTTTTTATTTGAACATAAGTAAATCTTAGTACCTGTAAGTTTCAGGCTTGAAAGGCCCTTTTACCGTTACACCAATATAAGATGCTTGGTCTTCAGAAAGAGTGTCTAACTCTGCCCCAACAGAAGCAAGATGAAGTTCTGCTACCTTTTCATCTAGGAGCTTAGGTAAAGTGAAAACCTCATTAGAATATTTACCAGGATTAGTAAATAGCTCTATCTGAGCCAAGACTTGATTTGTAAATGAGTTTGACATTACAAAGCTAGGGTGACCAGTAGCACAACCGAGATTAACTAACCTTCCTTCTGCGAGAACAATGATCTCTTTATCCTCCATAGTATACATATCCACTTGAGGCTTGATCTCTAGCTTCGAATGACCATATTTAGTATTCAACCAACCCATATCTATTTCGTTATCGAAATGTCCAATATTACATACGATGGCCTTATCCCGTAACGCCATAAAATGTCGATCTACGATAATATTCTTATTCCCCGTTGTAGTAATAACAATATTTGCTAAACCTATAACATTATCCATTTTTCGGACTTCAAATCCGTCCATAACTGCCTGAAGAGCACAAATTGGGTCTACTTCAGTAACAATAACTCGTGCACCTGAAGCTTTAAATGAAGCAGCAGTTCCTTTACCGACATCACCGTATCCAGCACAAACAACAACTTTTCCAGCAATCATTAAATCCGTAGCCCGACGAATAGCATCGACAGCAGATTCACGACATCCATACTTATTATCAAACTTTGACTTTGTCACGGAATCATTTACATTAATCGCAGGCATTGGAAGTGTCCCCTTAATCATACGTTCATAAAGTCTATGAACGCCTGTTGTTGTTTCTTCAGATAAACCGCCAATAGCATCAGCCAAATGTGGGTAACGATCTAAAACCATATTGGTTAAGTCACCACCATCATCTAAGATCATATTTAATGGCTTTCGATCTTCTCCAAAAAATAACGTTTGTTCAATGCACCAGTCAAACTCCTCTTCATTCAGACCTTTCCATGCATAAACTTGAACCCCTGCCTCCGCCATAGCCGCGGCAGCATGGTCTTGGGTAGAGAAAATATTACATGATGACCACGTGACCTCCGCGCCTAATTCTATCAATGTTTCTATTAAGACAGCAGTCTGAATTGTCATATGCAGACATCCTGCTATTCTAGCTCCTTTAAGTGGTTTACTTTCTCTATACTCCTCTCTTAGTGACATAAGGCCTGGCATCTCTGCCTCGGCTAAATGTATTTCGCTTCTGCCCCAAGCAGCTAGTGAAATATCTTTCACTTTATTTTGAATGAAGTTGTTTTTTATAGAATTTTCCATCAATTTCGCTTTGATTTATGATTAGCAGCAACAAAATTAAGCATATCAACTTTGCCGAAGAAAATAAACTTCGCTTTTTTGGCTTAAAACTTAATTTTATTTCAACAGTTAAAAAATTAGATGTTAATAATTTTGAGCTTTCAGCACAGGACAAAACTCGGTTTTTAATACTGAACAGTAAACTCAGAAAAGGTCAATTCATATCAGCAAGAATAGCATTAAGCTCAATTAATGAAAAGCTTTGTGAGGATATTGTTTATGGAGGTAATCGTCCTGAACTAGAGTCGATGCAGGGACATATAAGCTTAAGTCACAGCTCTAATTCTGCAGCTGCGGCCTGGCACCCTAGCTTATCAGTAGGTGTTGATATTGAATCTAACCGTCCCAACTTAGACTTTATTAAGTCTAAGTTCCTTTCTTCAAAAGAGATAGAAAAAATTCAGTTATCAAAAAATCCTAGTTTTGCTCTAAGAATTGCCTGGGGAGCCAAAGAATCGATTTATAAGGCTGCAAATCAAAAAGGATTATCATTTGCAAACGATATCCATCTAGATTTTACGGCTGAAGTTAACAATGGAAAGGCGATTGCTCACGTCTGTGATGGAACGAAATATAGTATTGGTTGGTGTATGGTCTTAAATAAAAATGGATCTTCAGAAGCATTAGTTTGGGCAGTGCAACATCCAAAAACTCTTCGCATAGTGCTAACAGGACCTGAGTCAACTGGAAAAAGTACTCTTTCAAAATCATTGGGTGAACATTTTGATGTTCCATATTTAAAAGAGTGTGCTCGCGACTATTTAAATGAAAAAAACAATGGGTATGGATTAAAAGATCTAGTTAAAATAAATGATATCCAATTGAAACGTCAGGCCAACGTAGATTCATCAAAAGTTTTTCTTGATACAGATATTATTACGCTGATTATATGGGCAAAAGAAAAATTTAATGCACCTAGAAGCATTTTCAAATCTGATATAAAAAATAATTCTGCACATCTCTATTTACTATGTCGACCTGATTTACCATGGGTGTATGACGATCAGCGAGAAAATGCAGACGATCGAGATCGTATTTTCAATTTGTTCGAAAAAGAATTGGAGAAAAGTAAAATACCATTTATTTATGTCCAAGGAAAAGGGCGTGATCGCCTTAAAAAGGCAATCACTAGTATACAATCTCAAATGTTTTAATATATATTTGATGTAACAAACACAGGGGTGCCTTTTGAAGGCTGAGATTTTACACCCTAAGAACCTGAGCAAGTAATGCTGCTAAGGGAGTGAAGAATTTTATAATTCTAATGCTGAAAAGCGCCATCTGTGTCTTAATTTTTAATAATTAGACATAGCATGAAAAAAAAATTAATCTTTTTATTCTTTTCTTTTGCATCAATTGCTAACGGACAAGACATTGATACTGTACTTAAAAAAATCATTCTATCTGATGTTGAATTAATTGAAATTAGGGCTTCTAATAGGACTCCCATGACTTCACTAACCCTATTTAAAAAGTCTAATCCAAATAATATTCAAGCAAATACTATAAGCGATTTAAACAACGGACTCGACATACCTTATCTCATTCAATGGACGCCGTCTGTAACGCAATCGTCAGATAATGGAACCGGTATGGGATATACTTACCTTCGAATGCGAGGCATAGACCAAACAAGAATTAATGTTACCATCAATGGAGTGCCAATAAATGATCCAGAATCTCACGGTGTTTTTTGGGTAAATACCCCAGACTTAACTTCATCTATTTCTTCTTTACAAATTCAACGCGGAGTTGGAACCTCAACTGTTGGAGCTGGAGCTTTTGGAGGATCTATTTCAATGGAAGTCGGTATTCCTGAAGAAAAGTCAAGTGCAAAAGCAACTTTTGGTGGAGGGTCTTATGGAGGGTCAAGAGCTACCTACATATTAAACTCGGGAGCGTTGGGGCTTCCCGGAAAAAAGAAAAAACCTTTGACCTTAATGGGTCGAGTTTCACGGCTACAAAGCCAAGGGTTCATTGACCGTTCTTCAGTAAAACTCAGTTCATATTTATTAAGCGGTCAATATAAAATAAAAAATGGTCTGATACGGTTGATTCACTTCAGCGGAAATGAGCGAACACAGCAGGCATGGTATGGGATTCCCGAAGATAAATTTCTCTCTAGCGGGCCAGGAAGCGCAACGTTGATTGAAAATTATATTTCTCGAAATTATTTAGATGATGCTGATGCCTTGAATCTGAGAGAATCAGAAAATACAACCTATAACTATTACCGTTATCCAAATGAAATCGATAGCTACAATCAAACTCACACGCATTTTATTGGACAATTAAATTTACCTCATAATTGGAGCCTTAACCTAACCTCTTTTTTGGTCAGCGGGAAAGGGTACTTTGAACAATTCAAATCTGGTGAAGAGTTTGGAGACTATGGATTGTCTAATCCTATTATTAATGGCAGTCAAGTACTAAATACTGACTTGGTTCGCCAACGTTGGTTATCAAATACATTGCTCGGACAACACGCTTCATTAGTTAAAGAAATAAATGACTCAAAATATGTTGTTGGAGGGTTTTGGAATAGCTACTTAGGAGATCACTATGGCACCCTTCCTTGGATGAAAGTAAATCCACTGTCTGGAATAGTCAATCTGTCAAATAATACTAGTCCGGAGTATCAAGGAGCAAACGATTATCGGTATTACGAAAGTGTTGGAAATAAGGTGGATTTCACAGGGTACACGAAAGCGGAAATGCCCTTAGGAAAGAATTGGCTTGCATACGGAGATCTTCAACTCAGATTTGTAAATTATGATATCCAAGGAGTTAGCGATGATCAGGCAAATCTTAACTTTAAAAACAATTATCTATTTTTCAACCCTAAGGCCGGTTTAGATTATAAGTTTCAGGATAATAATCGAATATATGGATCTATTGCAATTGCTAATCGTGAACCCGTTCGAAATGACATCATTGATTATGGAGTTTCAAATAGCGCTCTTCCAGAAAGTTTACTTGATATTGAAATCGGCTATCAGGTAAAAGAAAAAAACGGATTTTTTGAGGCTAACATCTACCTAATGGAGTACATTAATGAACTTGTGCCCACAGGTGCCATTAACGACGTAGGAGCAGCTCTGCGCATGAACGTTGATAGAAGTTATCGAAGGGGCCTGGAGCTAGCTAGCGAAGTTAGATTAGGGAAGCGGCTGACCCTTGGCTTCAATTCCACGTTTAGTGACAATCGTATTTCCCAATTTAATGAGGTGATGATAGATTATTTGGATGGTTCTTTAGTAAGCACGACATATAAAAATAGTAAAACAGCAATGTCACCAGACTTTATTTCCAATGCGATGATACAATGGTCCTACAATATTAATAATGACTTACATGGTCATTTTCAGCTCCGCGGAAAATCAGTTAGTCGCCAATATTTAGATAATACGGAAAATAAAAACCGCAGCTTAAGCCCCTATCAAACTATTGATCTTCAATGGCTCATTTCTTCTAATATTGGCAACCTCAGAGTTGATGTTATGAATTTACTTGATTACAATTATGCTCCAAACGGATATACTTGGGGCTATTTAAACGATAGTCAACGAACTGATGAAAATTTTCTTTTCCCAATGGCAGGAAGAACTATTTTTGTCACTTACAGTATTAAACTAGATGCAAAATAATAGACAAATAGCCTATTTTAATTCCTTTTCCAAAAGAAAGCCTGCAATCAAATAAACTAATTTTTAAAAAAAATTCAATGAAAATAATTAACTCATTATCTATTATTCTATTATTAAATTCTTTCATAATTTCTGCTCAAGAAAATAAATTGGATATTCAGAATAGTAATCTAAAATGGACTGGCACAAAAATCACTAACAGTTCTCATTATGGATCTATTAATTTCAAAAGCGGAACTATTGTTTTTTCAGAGGGTCTTATTGAATCTGGAGAATTTATAGTAGATATGACATCGATTAATGTTGAAGACATTCAAGATGGCGGCAAAGAAAAACTGGAAGGACATTTGAGAAGTGATGATTTTTTCTCAGTTGAGAAATTTAACTTTGCTTCATTGGTTATTAATTCAAGTGTAAAAACTAAACAAGGTCTGAAAGTTTTTGGTGACTTAAATATCAAAGGAATATCATCGCCCGTTGAATTTGATATGAAAAAAAATGCAGCAGGGTGGGCTACTTATCTAACTTTTGATAGAAGTAAATACAATGTTCGTTACGGATCAGGATCTTTCTTTGATAACCTTGGCGATAAATTGATTTTAGATGAAATTGAGCTAGAGGGGATTTTGAGCTTTAAATAAAAAATTTAAAGCTAGTTATTTTCATATCACAATTACTTCAACAAGAGGAGTCGAGCAGTCTCAATATCCTTTACAATTTGTTCTCTGAGTTCTTCTTTTGAGGTAAATTTTTTTTCATCTCTAATTCTATCTATAAAGTGTATTCGAATTGGCCGATCGTATAGATTCTGACCTTTTTCAATTAAGTATACTTCAAGCTGCGGGTCTCCTTCTCCAATAGAAGGACGTTTTCCATAATTCGCAACACCTGGAATTTGGGTTAGATGAAGATCGTCAAGAATATCTACTAGAACAGCATAAACCCCCTGTTTTGGGAGAATTTTATCAGAATGTATCTCACCAATATTTACCGTAGGAAAACCAAGGGTTCTGCCTATTTGATTCCCACGAACCACTTTCCCAGTAATAAAGTGCGGACGAGTAAGGGCTAGTGATGCCGTTTTAACGTCTCCAGAGCTTATGGCTTTTCTTATCTGTGTAGAAGAAACATGAATAGCTTCTAGTTCAAATGCTGAAATCTCTTCTATCTCAAACCCATATACCGGAGCATATTCCTTTAAATGATCAAAGGAGCCTTCTCTATTTTTTCCAAAACGATGATCGTGACCAATTACTAATTGTTTAACCCCTATTTTTTCAACAAGCAAGTGGCGAACAAAATCGATAGATTCAATTTTTGAAAACTCTTCATCAAACTCTTGTACAATCAAAAAATCCAACCCTATTTCTGAAATTAATTCTGATCGCTCCTCTATTGTAGTCAAAAGCTCCAAGGCATATTCTGGATGAATTAGTCTTCTTGGATGTGGGTCAAAAGTTATTAAAACAGACTTCCCGTTAAACTCTTTAGCCTTATCAGTCAGACGCTTTAAAATTGTCTTGTGTCCTGCATGTATTCCATCAAAAGTACCGGTTGTAGCAACTGCAAATGATTGCTTTGGGAATTCTTGAATTGATTTAAATATTTCCAATGAAGTAATTGTCTTTTTACAAAGGTATCAATGCGATCTTTGTATAATGGTATCTGTTTTTCAAAAATCATTAAATGCTTACAGAACGTCTTACGGCCAATTCTTATTAATGGGATTCATCTGTGCCATTCTGAGTGCCCTATCGCCCGCAATACCATCTTGGGGTGTTTTGATAAGTACTTATTTTATTATCCCTTCATTTTATTTAGGAATAGGGATGAATATCGAGAACCCAACTCAAAAACTTCAAATTAATTTCACTACACTTTTTTCTGGATTCAAAGATTTTGGTGCAACCGGGACAATCATTCTTATTCAGCTTTTTTCTATTTTAACACTTTTAGCTGTTTGTTTTTCTATTGTTTTAGATGAAAACACGTTAAACTTGATTTCCTCGATTCAAAAAGAATCTGGAGAGGATGTGATTGTAATGCAAAAACGGATTTTAGAAGATATAAATTGGAATCAGTATAAATTTTTGCTTCTAGCTTCATTTCTTCTTCTAACAGGTATGATGTCCCTTGGGCTTCAATCAATTTATATAAGGTTTCATGAGTCACAAGGAATTATAAAATCAATTATATCAAGTTATAAAAGAGCTCAAAAAAACTTCAGCTCTTGGATCATTTTATCGATTTTTTTTGGACTTACTCATAGTTTACAAGCAATTCATATTGTATTTTATTGTTTACTGATACCGCTAGTTGCAAGTGTACATTATTTCTTATATAAAGAATCAATAAATTAAACTTTTGATTTGTAACTTTGCAGCCAAAATTAGAAAGATTTTATACCCAAAAATATGTCCAATTTAAAAGGAAAAATCGCTCAAGTTATTGGACCTGTAGTAGATGTCTACTTCGAAGGTTCTGTGCTTCCTCAAATTTATGATGCATTAGTCGTTATGAGGCCCAATGGTCAAAGAGTGATTATGGAGACCCAACAACATGTTGGTGAAGATACAGTTAGAGCTATTTCAATGGATTCTACTGATGGATTCCGTCGTGGCCAAGAAGTAACTGCTACTGGTCAGCCAATAGCTATGCCTTCAGGCGAGCAAATAAGAGGCCGAGTTTTCAATGTTGTGGGTGAAGATATTGATGGAATTGGTGGAATAAGTGATAACAATGATCTCCCTATCCATAGAGAAGCACCAAAATTCGAAGAATTATCGACTGCCACTGAAGTCCTTTTAACTGGAATTAAAGTTATTGATTTGATCGAGCCTTATGCAAAAGGTGGGAAAATCGGTTTATTTGGTGGTGCCGGGGTTGGGAAAACAGTTTTAATTCAAGAACTGATAAATAACATTGCTAAAGGGCATGGTGGGTTATCAGTTTTTGCAGGTGTTGGCGAGCGTACACGTGAGGGAAATGATTTGCTTCGTGAAATGATTGAAGCAGGAATAATTAACTATGGAGATGAATTCAAAAAATCCATGGAAAATGGAGGATGGGATTTAAGCAAGGTTAACAAAGAAAACTTAAAAGATTCCAAAGCAACTTTTGTCTTTGGACAAATGAATGAACCTCCGGGAGCGCGTGCAAGAGTTGCACTATCTGGATTAACAATGGCTGAATATTACAGAGACGGAGAAGGAACCGGTCAAGGAAAAGATATTTTGTTTTTTGTAGACAATATTTTTAGATTTACTCAAGCTGGATCTGAAGTCTCAGCTCTTTTAGGTCGAATGCCTTCAGCTGTTGGTTATCAGCCTACTCTTGCTACGGAGATGGGCCTTATGCAAGAACGTATCACTTCAACAAAAAACGGATCGATAACCTCTGTTCAAGCCGTTTACGTGCCTGCAGACGATCTCACTGACCCAGCTCCTGCAACAACTTTTGCTCACTTAGACGCGACAACCGTTCTATCGAGAAAAATCGCTGAGCTTGGTATTTATCCTGCTGTAGACCCATTAGACTCTACATCACGAATATTGACACCAGAAATTGTTGGTGAAGAACATTATAATTGTGCCCAAGATGTTAAAATGATTTTACAACGCTATAAGGAGCTTCAAGACATAATTGCCATTCTTGGCATGGAAGAGCTTTCAGAAGAAGATAAAATGGCTGTACACAGAGCTAGAAGGATTCAACGCTTCCTATCTCAACCGTTTCATGTTGCAGAGCAATTTACAGGAATCCCTGGCGTTTTCGTAGATATTTCTGAAACAATTAAGGGCTTTAATATGATTTTAAATGGTGAATTAGACCAGTATCCGGAAGCTGCGTTCAACCTCAAAGGAAATATCCAAGAGGTCATTGAAGCTGGAGAGAAAATGTTAGCAGAGGTTTAATATATGGATCTAACTCTTCACATATTAACCCCTGAAAAAACTCTTTTTGAAGGTCATTCCGTAGCCATACAGTTTCCTGGTAAGGATGGGCTATTTCAGGTTCTAAAAGACCACGCTCCTTTGATGGCATCATTGACGAGCGGAAACATTAAAATTGATACTCAAGATGGGGTCCAAAACATATCGATTGATGGTGGCGTCGTTGAAGTATCAAATAATATAGTGACTGTTCTAGCTCTTTAACATCAAAAAGATGATAAATTTACCCAGCCCAAAAGGCTGGGTTTTTTTTTAAAATTATGAAATACTTTGTTATTCTTTTCTTTTCTTTTTCTATACCAAGCATTTTTGGACAGGTTAATGTGGGTAGCAACCAAATACAATTAGATACAGTAAACGTTCTAAGCTCAACATTACATCAAGAAGAAGGGCATGTAGTCTACTCGAAAAATGAATTTGACATTCAGAATTCACCTTATCAAAATGTTGGCGAACTCTTAGAAACATATCCAGGATTAGAAATACGCAGTAGAAGTCTCAACGATGTACAAGCAGATATTTCCCTTCGAGGGTCGAGTTTTGATCAAGTTTTAGTTCTTGTGAATGGTGTTCCTTACTCTGATCCACAGACAGGTCATCATAATCTTAATCTACCCGTTCCTTTGGGGTCTATCGCGACAATTCATGTTATGCCTAGTGGCGGTTCATATCGTTATGGGCCATTTGCTTTTGCAGGAGTAATAGACATTGTAACGAAAGTAGGCTCTGATTTAGCAGGATATGCAACTGCGGGGGTTGGTCAATACGGTTATCAAAATGGAGCTGCTGGTATTTCTTTAGGTGAAATTTTAGGCTTTTCAACGCGTATTGATCTCGATTATAAAGCTGCAGATGGAGCCATTAGTAATACTGATTTTGTTCAATGGCAGGGGTTTTTCTCTGCCGAAAGACAAATTAAGTCTTTCGGAAAACTCATTATCTCCGGAGGCTATTTAGCAAAAAGATTTGGTGCTCAAAATTTCTATTCATTTAATTTCCCTGAACAATTTGAAGCTATACGATCATTATCTGTAAATGCAAGATTGCAGGGAAGCTGGGGAAAGGTTCAAGTATATGGTCGACAACATCATGATCACTTTGAACTTTTTAGAGAAGAAGCTGGTTTTTATGAAAGCTTAGGAAGTGGACAATTTCTTAATACAAAAGACTCTACAATGGCTCCAAGCTGGTATAGTGAGCACAATAATCATAGGAGTAATACTTACGGGCTAGACTATGAAACCAAAGATATATCTGCACAAGTAGGAGATTTAACTGCTGTAATAAAATATGGTATGGATTTTAGACGAGATGAAATAATTAGTAATGTTCTAGGGACGCTATTAATAACTCCTATAATAGCTCCAGACAACAGAGCATATTACTTAAAAGGAGATATTAGAAACAACGCAGGTGTTTTTTATAAAATGAATTTGGGGACATTGACTGCAGCTCTAAGATTAAATTATAATGATAGATATGGCTTTGATTGGCTCCCTAATCTCGATTTTGTTCAATCAATTACCGGGGAAGGCTCCATTAAGGCAAGTGTTAATCGAAGTTTTAGGTTGCCGACTTTCACTGATCTGTATTACACCCTAGGAGGTGCCCAAGGCTCTGCAACATTAAAGCCTGAATATGCATGGAATAGTGAAGTTTCTTATCAGACTTCCCTTAGTCCAGATAACCTTATTTTACCTTCAAATGTGAATTTTACAGTATATCACAGATATGGAACGAATCTTATTGATTGGGTATACCGAACTGTTGGCACAGAGGAGCTACTTCAAGCAGACAATATAACACAAGTAAGCATTTATGGGATAGAATTTAACGCAAAAGGTGATTTATTAAATAGAAAGTTATTTTATACTCTGAGCGGTCAATTTGCCTCTCATCAAACAGGACAAATCAACGGTCAATCAATTTATGTTTTAGACTATCTATCTAACCGTTTTCAAGGAGAATTACAGACCGCTCCTTTCAAAGGATATAAAATTGGACTCATCGGAACTAGACAAGAACGAGCAGGAAGTTACGTGAATACTACTTCAGAAGTAGTTAAATACCCAGCGTTTAGCACTCTAGACATTAGGTTATCATTCGATCATGATGGACTTTTGATTTTTATTGATGCATTAAATCTTTTCGATGAAAAAATATATGACCGAGGTAATGTTCCTTTACCTGGTCGATGGGTAAAGGCTGGCTTACGTTTTCATTGGTGATAACAATGCTCTTAGTATTATGAATAATGGATTACAACAGAAATACATCGGAGATTTAATTACTAGACAAAATGATCTCTTTTTCCTTATTGCCATTATTTTAACTTTATTTCTTGCTTTTTTCTTTCAAAGGAATTACCCTGAAAAGAGATTTTGGACAACATTTTTTCAACAAATAGACAAACTAGGAAATGGTCCAAAATATATTTGGATAATCAACTTGACTCTTTTATCTCTAGCCATTGGTATTTATGGTGGTATTTATGGTGAACCAATAATGTTAAAAACATTTATTCATTTAAATATCCCTCAAATAGGGATTTATATCGGCATCACCATTATAATTTCAGTATTGCAATTTTTTTTTCAATTATTCTGCGGTCGAATTTGGGGATTAAATGATTTACATCATGAATGTTGGAGGATTCGCTTTAATTACCTCTCTTTATTGTTAGTTGCGCTTCCAATTATTGTTTGGGTTTTTATCTGGGGTCAAAATGATCAAAAATTTTTGGATGACTTAATTTATCATATTACCTTGATTTCCATTACTTTATATGTGCTAGGAATATTGCGTTCTGCGATAAATTATGTCCAAAAAAGTGCCACTCCTTCGCACTTGGCCTTTTCGTACCTTTGTGCCTTAGAAATGTCCCCTATTTTTTGGACCTTATTTTAACTAGCATATGAAGGTTAAAAACATATTAGTCTCACAACCTGAACCTCAAGTGGCAAATAGCCCTTACTCAGTTATAGCTGATAAACACAAAGTGAAAATAGACTTCCAACCCTTCATAGAAGTTATTGGTATTGAGGGAAAAGAATTTAGAAAAGATAAAATCACTCTAACAAATTTCAAATCATTTATTTTCACAAGTAGAGTAGCAATTGATCACTTTTTTCGTATGTGCGAAGAAATGCGAGTTCCAATCAATCCTGAATGGAAATATTTCTGCCCATCGGAAGCTGTTGCTTTCTATTTACAGAAATTCGTTCCATACAGAAAAAGAAAAATATACCCAGGGACAGGTTCTTTAGCAGGTTTAATGCCAATACTAAAAAAACAAAAAGCCGAACATTTCATGCTCCCTACATCTGATATTCTGAACCCTGATATTCCTGCTCTTTTAGAAAAGTCAAATATTCAGTGGACCCGGGCCATAATGTACCAAACCGTTATTAGTGACTTAAGCCATTTAAGTGCTGTTAAATATGATATTTTAGTATTCTTTAGCCCAGAAGGAATTCGATCACTATTGAAAAATTTCCCAGGTTTTAAGCAAGAGAATACATTTATTGCTGGATTTGGAAGTACGACCAAAGCCGCTATTGAAGAAAACAATTTGCGGTTAGATATCCCTGTGCCTACATCTAAATTCAGCTCAATGACTCAGGCACTTGACTCATTTATTGAAATTTCCAATAAAACGAAGTGATCGATAATAGTTTTCCTAAAGAAGAACGACTCAGATCAAAAAAACAAATTCAACGTCTTTTCGATAAAGGAGAAAAATTTCACATTTCCCCTATCCAGGTTTTATACTATGCTCCTGGTTTAGTCCTAGAAAGAGGTGTTCAAATCCTTGTGGGTGCGCCAAAAAAACGTTTTAGAAAAGCTGTGGAAAGAAACAAAGTAAAGCGCTTATTACGCGAAGCATATCGACTAGAACGTAATAATTTTGGGGAAAGGGAAGAGTCTTTGCATATCGCTTTACTTTATACTCATGACAAAATTCAATCTCTTAATAATTTAAGAGTCATATTAAGGGAAATTCTTGAAAGAATTGATCAAGAAATCATTTCTTCTGAATCTTGAAGAACCCATACCCATCCTAAAACCCAAGTACTAATTCCAAGAGAACGTTCAAGGTAGCTTTCCGTTAAAAATAAAAATCCAAAAAAGACTACCCAAACAAATGCTTTTTTAACCTTCCATTCACTTGCTTCCCTGAAATTTGTACGGTAAGCAATCAGGCAAGAAACAATAATCCAAATAAGACCAAATAATCCATAAGTTGACAAATACTGCAAACCCTGGTTATGAACATTTAATCCTCGCTTAAGTCCAAAACGATAATTAATATTTTGATATTCATCAATCAATTCGTTTTGAACGTTAACTACTCCTGCTCCTCGCCATAAATGATTAGACCATACTTCTATGGCAGCCTTATTTTGTATTACCCTAGTGTCAAAAGAACCTGTCGCCCAATTGGGAGAAATAGGCTTAAAAACATTACCTAATTCTCTTCCAGAAGAAAAAAGCTGGGAGAGTGTAAATATCAAACTGATTAAGACTATGAACGCAAAATATTTTATTCGTGATTTTTTTGTGCTATGGCTTAACCTTTTTCTAACATGAGTGAAACCTATAATCAAGCTTACACAAGCTATTGCGAGAAACCCCACTTTGGACCCCATTAGTCCAATAGCAATAAAACACACTAATATAAAAGTGTTTTTCACAAATAATTTCAAATTCAACTCAAATACAGAAAGGATTGCAAGACATAAATAAGTGATTAAATAAATGTGCTGATGCAATGGTTGAGTAAAGTCTCTGTAAAATATAACAGACCAATTACCATTACCTAAAAAAGAAATCCCCGCCGTAATAATTAAAAAAGAACAAATGCTCATTGCCCCTAAGGGAAGAGCGATTCTGATCGATTTCCATTGGCCAATAGTTGCGACTGGTATTAACGCAAATGGAAGTAACCGATACAAGTAGCTCATATCAAAAGAAAGTGTCCATACTCCGCCGAAAAAAGCCAAACCAAAAAACATCCAGGGCAATGAAGCGTAATTCCATAATATTCTTTTTGAAGGAATTGATAAGCATCCTAATAAGAATGCAAATCCTAAAAAAACTCCGGATCCAAAGTCCCAAAAAGGCAATAACAAAATCCATATTGAAACTAATAAACTCTGGTATTTAGTTATTAATCTCATGATCATAGATTAATTTTTATCCTCTTTAATCTAGGAGAGATTCGAGTTAAAACTTCATAAGTAGAAGTTTCACAAGCCTTTGCAAACATCTCAACAGAAATATTTTTTCCAAAAATCTCTACTTGATCACCCACTTTAATTTGAGATCCTGTCACATCAATCATGGTCATATCCATACAAACACGACCAGCGACTGGGAAAAATTGATTCTTGAATACTACTTGACCAATACCATTACTTAATATTCTCGGAAATCCGTCAGCATATCCTATCGAAATAGTTGCAATTTTTTTAACACTGTCAGTATTGAAAGTTCTTCCATATGAAACACTTTCACCTGGTCCAATATCGTGTATATGAGTAACGGAAGAATTTAAGAAGACAACAGGTGATAATTTGAGCTTTGAATTTAAAACTGGACTATGGCCAAATAACCCAATCCCAAGTCGAACCATCCCACCATAAAGATTAGGAAATCTCTCCGTTGCAGATGTATTTGCAATATGACGAATAACTCGATATTGAATGCCCTTTTCAATAATATCACAGAAAGAATTGAAAAGGACTCCCTGCTCTTTAGTAAAAGAATCTTCTACTGCCGATTCAGCCGATGATAAATGACTCATAACAGAAACCACTATAATCCCAGTTAATTCACTTAAACGGCTTGTCAATTCGTAAGCATCAGATACCTTAAATCCAAGACGAT
>MDTF01016706.1_pt1 | contig 34272 bp, 39 predicted proteins | sample 811191 | NCBI WGS metagenome assembly MDTF01 (sample SAMN05326649, study PRJNA326480) | marine metagenome | isolation source: seawater | place: Southern Ocean | collected 2011 | reverse complement strand
CAAAATAAACCTTTTACATCTATAGATTCCAGTACTTTAAATGTCGAAAACAATGTATTAAAAGTTATAAATAATATAGACGAATCGCATATAGGTATAATTATAGATTCTTCAAATTTTGTTACATCTAATTATATAATAGAAGAACATAATAAATTATATAATACTATTGAAAATATTACTTTAGATAATATTGAAAATGGTTTAGTAAATAAATTTATAATAAATAATTCTTTTACAGGAGATATATTAGTTGACGGAAATATAAATGCTAAACATTTAAATGTAAGTAATATAACAGTATTGGGAACAACTACTTCTATATATACAGAAACACAAATTAGCTCAAATATAGAAATAATTGCAAATAATACAAATGGTGCCGCGTTAAAAATATTTCAAAACGATACTATAAATAATATAATTGAATGTAGTAATTCTTCTGACATAGTATTTAAAATAAAAAACAATGGTAATGTAGGTATTTCAAATAATAATCCAAGTGAAAAATTAGATATTAATGGTAATATAAAATTCAGTGGTAATATAAATAATGTATCAAAAACGGAATTAAATTATTTAAAAAATATTGATTATAATATTAAAGAAAAATTTAATATAACACATGCTTCTAATTTAGAAACATCAAATCAGATATTAGAATTATCAGAAAGAATAGATAATATATCGTTGACAGATTTAAATTTATCATTGAATTCCAATAGTTCTGAATATATTGAAACAAATAATATACTAATAAATAATAATAGTACTATAGTAAATACTTCAATATACAATTCTGATTGTTTTAATATAATTAATTATGGTGTCAATTCGGCATTTGTTATAAATCAAATTGGTGAAAATGATATAATAAATATTTTAAATAATTATACTGAAATATTAAAAATATCTAATAATGGATATATTGGTAATAAGAATATATTAAATTATAATATAGATATTGATGGTACAATAAATTCATCATATATAAAAGCAGATGGTTCTTTGATAAATAACATAAATTTAATGGATAAATCAACTACAGATTTGGAAGAAGGTTCTAATTTATATTTCACAGAGGATAGATTGTATGAATTTTATGAAAATTCAAATTTATTAATTTCAAATATACAATTAACTGAAATATTAAATAATGTACAAGATATACATCATATATTAGGAGTACATAATTTAGATAGTGTATCACAGGGTGATAATAATAAATATATAGTAAATAATATTTATGATAATGATATGGTAATAACTGGTACATTAACAGTAAAAAATATAAATGTTATGGAATTAGATGTAAATTATTATAAAGAGCTATATTCTTCTAATTTATATGTAAGTCCATATGAAAATGAGTATGATTCTTATAGAAATATATCGAATATAATAAGAAATGTAATAATAGAAGAGCCAACACTTGGTAATAATGAAAATTTAGAAAATAGAATATCTTCTTTGATAGATTATAATATGTCAAATTATTTAATAGAAATTGATAATAAATTTTATGACAGAATTAATAATTTAACATTAGACAATATATCTCAAGGAAATATAAATAAATATATAGTTAGTAATATATATAATGATGAATTGGTGGTAAATGGAAAACTAATAACAAAATTAATAGATGTTAAAATAGAAAATGAGTTAGAATCTTTTTATAATAATATATATAACAATGCAGTAGAAAATCCTTATGCTGGAGATAGTGAACATTTAGAAGATAAAATAAATAATATAGTAAATTATAATTTATCAAATCAGTATTTAATAATAGATAATTTTGTAGATAATAAAATTAAGACTATATCTTTAGATAATGTAATACAGGGAAGTATAAATAAATTTATAGTAAGTAATATATATAACGATGATTTAGTTATAAATGGAAAAATAATAACAAAATTAATAGATGTTAAAATAGAAAAAGAATTAGAAAATCACTATAATAATATATATAATACTGCTATAAATAATAATAATATCGCAGATAGCGAATATATAAATACTAAAATTTTAAATCGAGTTGATTTAAATATGTCTAATTATATAAATTCAATAAATTATAATATAAGAAATGTAGATGCAAATATATCAAATTATATTATAAATATTAACGATGATGTTTTTAATAAATTTGATACATTATCACTTGATAATATATATCAGGGTAAAATAAATAAATATATAATAAGTAATATATATAATGATAATTTAGTTGTAAATGGTAATGTATTATCAAAATTAATAGATGTAAGAATAGAAAATGAATTGTCTACCTTTTATAATAATTTATATAATAATAGTAGTTATAATAACAATATTGATTCTGATGGAAAATCTATAACATTATATGACAAATATATAACATTATCTAAATATGTTTCACATCAAACAACAAATATAAATAATAATATTAATGATATATACAACAACGACTTAGATACTTCAAATTTACAAGCAAATGAAATAAATTCTTTAAAAAATATAATAACAGATTTGACGAATAAAATTTCTTCAATAGAATCACATTTGGGTATATAGATATTTATTTATTATCTAATCGTACTTTAATTTTACACCCCATTATTTCAATATTATTTAGTTTTGAAATTATTGTATTTATATCATCTATATTTTTAAATTCTACAAGAGCGTTACCTTTATTATTATCAATAATATTTACATATGCTACATCTCCGTATTTTCTCATAATATCTTTTAATTTTTGCCAAGTTAAGTTTATTTGCAAATTGCTAATAAATAACCTTTTATTTGAGGATTTATTAACTAAATCATTATTTGATAATTCATCATTATTAAAACCATTAGCATTTGTTTCTATATATGGTATAATATTATTCAATTCTCTTTTAATTTTTTCCATATAAAGTATATCATCCATTTTTTCTTCAATCGAATGATCTATCCACTGAATAATTGTTAAATCTTTTCTATCCATGTTTGTACCATATTTTTTAAATCCTACTTCGGCTCTACTTGTTATTTTATCTATTACTGATAAAACAACTGAGTCCAAATTGTTAATTCTTTTAATTCTGGTTAAATTTTCAATACTTTTTTGAGACATATAAAATAATAAGTATACTAATATAAAATTATATCAATTTTTTATATAAAAATAATAAATTTAAATTACATTCTATGCTTTTTGTTCTCTCCATAATTTTGCAACAGCTTTAATAACATCTGTTTGCTTCATTGTAGGATTTTTAGCTTTAATACCAGGTGCTGTACTTCTTACAAATTTAGTATAATCAGTTAATGGTTTTTTAGCCTTTGGTGATTTAGTAGCTTTTTTTTCACACTTTTTAACACAGGCTTTTAAACTCCCGCCATTTTGATTGGCAAAGGCTTCAGATAAAGGACAATTACCCCCTTTTTTCAATTTAGCAGACATCTTTAATATGTTCTATTTATATAGAACATAATTAATTTTAATGAATAGTAAAAATATTACTGCGTATTTAACTTTATTTGTATTATTATTAATATCTATATTTGGATATGTATATTATTATATTAAAATTAAAATTCCTTTGAAAAATTATATTAAAAAAGAAGAAAAGTCTGATAATAATTCAACATGTAATGTTAAAATGTGCGACTCTATTGACCCAGTAAGTGATCCAAAATATAATATGCAACAAATTATAAAACAATCTATATTATTAGAAGAGCATTTGGCCAATAAAAATAAAAGATGTAGAGATTGTATAACTAAACATTTTTCTCATATAATAGGATTAGCGGAAGAAGCGCAAATGTTAGCAGCAAATAATATTAATAAATATCCTTTAATAAACGAAGCAACAGAGTTATATAATAAATTGTTTAAAGAATGGCTTACCGATAATGCTAAATTTTTAGAAATATGCGGAGAACTTCGCAATATGAGAAAAAAACTAATTTCTGTATATTTTTTCAACGAAGATTATGATATTGATGGCGAAGATAATATTTAAATATTATTTTTTTTAATTATAAATGGTAATTTATCATTAAAATCATTTAATACTTTTTTTATTTCAATTATAGCTTTTGAATGAGCAAGTAAATGATCTGGGTGAATATCACTTCCCATATCTATATTTGGATAACAATATGGAAGTGTCATACAATATGTATTTGCTGTACTATATAATAATACATCTGCTACAATTTGATGAGGAGATGAAGAATAGTCATACATATTTGTTTTTTTATTATAAAAAAGATTAACTATTTTTTCAGCTCCTTTTCTTGAAATAATATACATACCAGTTGATGGTAATAAATATCGCCATTTAATATATTTTATATTACGTTCTTTATAATATTGATAAAAAGTTTTTACAGTATTATCATATAATACCATCATTTGAATTATTTCTGCATCATCTGGTAATTCTTTTATTAAATCTTCATAATTAATATCAAATGGTAATATTATATCGTCTTCTAAAATAATAAAATATTCATCTTCTGTTTTTAAACCTTCAATCATTGCCTTTATGTGACTTGATAAACAAGCGAATTCATATTCACAAGTAGTACATCCAGGATATTTACATGTCAATGGACGTTTTTGTACTAATAATGTATCAAAATCACTTGGTGTTATTGCTGATACTCTTGTATTTTTAAAATTATTATTATATAACTGATTATTCATAAAATTATATCTCAATTTACTACTATCTTTATTTATCCATAGATGATTCATAATATTATATAAATATAATATTATATTTATATTTATATTTATATGCTTAAAATAATTGTTGAGCAAAGAATTGGAAATCAATTATTTATAATTTTTTCAGGAATATCTTGTGCTATTGATAATTCAATAAATTATGCTTTTTGTTCTGGTATTCAAAATACTGTGTTTGGTAATTGTAAAACATATTGGGATGATTTTTTTATAGAATTAAAAAAGGATGTTATTATCTACAAACATTCAGAACTTGATTATTTAAAAAATACAGCACAAATACATAACGAGGTAGAATTTAAATATAATGATATATCTTTAAAAAATTATGATTTTAAAAAAGATATTTTTTTTAATGGTTATTACCAAAGCTATAGATATTTTGATAATAATTATGATAAAATAGAAAGTATTTTAAATATAAATGAAAAACGAACTAAAATAAAAGAAAATTTATTATATATGTTTAATAAAAAAACTATATGTATTCATTTCCGTGTTGGTGATTATATTAATATTCAACATTTGCATCCTGTAAAATCTTTAGTATATTATTTAAATTGCTTAATCGAATTAAATAATTATTTAAAAAAATTTAATGATAATATAGAAAATTGCAATATATTGTTTTTTTGCCACTCTGGTGATAATATAATTGTTAATAAATTTATTAATGTATTAAATAATAAATTTAATAATAAGTTAACTTTTATTAAAGTTAACGACGAAATTGTTGAATGGGAGCAAATTTTATTAATGTCTTGTTGTGATTATTTTATAATAGCTAATAGTACTTTTTCTTGGTTTGGTGCATATTTATGTAATAATGATAATAAAATAGTATATTATCCCAAAATATGGTTCGGTCCTTCTTATAAACAAAACGATACATCTGAATTGTGTCCTAAAAAATGGATAGCAATAGATGGATGAAATAAATATATAAAGATTTTATTCTTTAATTATAATAGAATGCCTAAAAATAAAAGAGATAAACAAAACTTAGATTTTATAAAAGATGGTATGACTACACAGGAAATTATTGATACTATTGATAGTATTAGAAAGGAATATAATTTTGATATTATTACAGATAATGAAAAAACAATACTAAAAAAAAAATATGAATTATTTTATAAAAGATATCCTATGTTATTTGATACTATTGTAGAACCTATATATGACCAAAATAGGTTGCTAATGTTTTTAAATATGAGAGATAAAATTGTTAATAATGAAAAAACCTTTGAAGATGCATCTGAAGATATTGGAAATCGAATGTTTAAAGAATATGTTAAAGATAAATATTAATTTATTATGTATAATATATATAGAATAATATATAAATGAATTTCAGTTATATAGATAATGAACAAAATAAAATAGTACCACCGGTTGTTAAAAATGCTGGTATATATGGCGAACGTGATTCATTTAGTGGAAAACCTTGGGGAAATGATTATATTAAACAAAAAATAACACCAGATGCTGAAAGTTATGCTTCTCAGTTTTATGCTAAAAATCATATACCAAGTAATAATAGACCAGGTAATAATCCACCACCTTCGTTATATCAATATTTTAATACAGAGATGTATAATTTTAAATGTTACAAACAATGATTAATCTTTTTTTCGTATACAAATACGGGTCTTCTTATTAATTGCATATTATCACTTATTATTTTAGTTATATAATTATAAGCTTTATCTACTTGTTCAAATGTTACACCCCCAGTAATTAATATACTTCCACTTTCAAAAATTGCTATAGTTATTTTTTTACATTTATTTTCTAACCAGCTTTTATTTTTACTATAATTATGAAATACACAACTACATATTCCATTATTATTATCATTATAATAATATTCCAATTTAACACCTTGATATATACCTGGTTGAAAACTACTTTTATTATTATATTTATCACTTATTAATAAATGATGAAATTCTTTTCTACGTATATTAAATTTTTCTACTTCATCTGGACGTGTATAAGTCTTAAAATCAGTATTTATAAGTCTTACGCACAAATTACAATATTCTAAATTTTCTAATATATTATAATCTACTTCTTCATTTGTATTTATATTTTTATCAATATTTATATAAATATTTCTAACATTTTCTATTATTTTATCAACTATTTTTTTCGTATCTTCTATTTTTTTTAATCCTGTTAATTGAACATTTCCATTTTTAAAAATTTTTATATTTGGCATATAAATGTCTGTTATTTTATATATAATTGTTACTTGATTATCAAATCTATTTTTTTTATTTTTATTTTTTTTTGATTTTCTTATTTTTTTAGGATATATTCCGCGACTATATTGATTATCCCCTTTTAAATTTTGTATCCATATTATAGATTCGTATTTATTTTCATTAATTTCAATATTATTAAATAATACAGATAAATCTATATTTATATTTTTCCCAATATTAGCATTACATGTTATTGTTGATGTTTTATAAGGTGTAAAATAAATTTCACCAGCGTTATCCATTCCCCGTTTTCTTATATATTTTTAATCTTTATATCATTTTTTTTTTTAAGGCAATACTATTAAGTTTAATTTGCTATCTATATTATTACTTGCAAATTTATTATTCATATTATAATTTATTTTAACCTTTTTGTTATTACCTTCCATATTTGTTCCAATATTTGGAATAGAATTTTTTATATTATCAGATAATGTCTTTATATATGATGTATTTGCTATTTCGTATCCTGATGATAATGTTATCATTGGTGGCAAATTTAATATATGAGAAGAATCCCTATTTGAATGTAAATTTCTATATTCTTCTATTGATAATTCACCATCTGTAAAAATATTTAGCAAATATCGTGATGGTGCTGGTCTTATTGGAATCTCCATATTATATATTTTACCTAACCTTTGTATCATACTATTTATCTCCCAAACTTTATCACTCCCATTGTGAATTGAAAAATTATAAGCATTCGCACATTGTAAAGAACAAAAATAACCATATGATATATATGTATCTGTTATATTATCATAACTTATAGGCATCCCATATGAACTATATGGAATCGGATGTATGCACCAAAAACAAGATTTATTATTTGTATTTATATTATCAATATAACTCTTCTGATTTTGCTGCACTTTATTTAAAGTACTTTTATCATTTATTATTATATTTGTTTGAATATTATTTAATTCTCCTACAATAATGCTTTCTTCCAATTCACTATGATAAGTTGAACTTATATTAGGTTCATATGGCATAGGTTCTATATTATTTATATTTTTTTCATTACTTAATATTGAATCTATTCTATCTTTACTCAATGGTAATTGTAATATTATATGATCTTCGTTTGTATTTATTTCTTTTATCATTGTTGTCATAATATTTTTTTTATTCTTTTTTATTTTAGGAATTTCAATATTTTCATCTATTATTTTTTTCTTTCTTGGCATTTATATTAATATATAATATTAGTATATTATTTATATATTTTTACTTTTCAATTATAATATAAAAAAATGACTCTTAAAACATAAAAAATATTTTATGTCTTCTATAAATAAAATAGAGTGTTCTATTTGTATTTCTGAATATAGTTCTAAATTTATTAAGAATTGTCCATTTTGTAACTTTAAATGTTGTTCTTTTTGTATTAAAAAATATATTAATAATACATTAAATGTTGAAAAAAATTGTATGAATTGTAATAAAAAATTATCAAGGTCTATACTTATAAGTCTACTTGGAAAATCTTATATTGATACTTTATATAAAACTCATATTAAAGAAATTATCTTTAAACAAGAAAAAATGCTTATTCCACGTTCTTTACCAGAATTTGAAAAACGAAAAGAAATTCGTTTGCAAAATATTAGAATTAAAGAATTAAATAATGTGTTTGATAATAATATTAAAAATGGTAGCATTGTAGTATATACTTTAGAATATTTTAAACATCAATATAACATTCGTGCTAATATAGAATTTCAAAAATATATAAATTCTTCACAAGATAACAAAAATACTAATAATAATATTAAACACATATATAAATATCCATGTCAATATAAAGATTGTAATGGTTTTGTAGATTCTTCATGGAAATGTTCTATATGTGATAATATTACATGTAAATATTGTTATATAATTGTTGATGATAATCATGAATGCAAACAAGATGATATTGCAACATTTGCACTTATTAAAAAAGGTAGTAAGCCATGTCCTAAATGTAATATATATATCATAAAATCTTCAGGATGTGACCAGATGTGGTGTGTAAATTGTCATACGACTTTTGATTGGAAAACCTTAACTATAAAAACTTCAGGTGTACTACATAATCCAGAATATTTTAGATATATGAGAAATAATGGCATTGCTATTGCAAGAAATCCAAATGATAATTTATGTGAAAATCAGTTTGAAAATTCTTATATTTTATTAACTAACATTAATAGTCAGAGAATTCATGATGAAAAAAATAAAGCATATTATATAAAACTTATAAAATCTGGAGTAGATAAAATTAAACAAACTTTTATTTTAAAATGTATTCATACTGGCACAATAAATTTAACTGAAAATTTACTTGAATTATCAAAAAAACATGTAGATAATACATTAAAAAAAGCAGATTATATTATTAAAAAATTTACACACGCAGAAGTGCTTCCAAATAATTATATAGAAAAATTATTTACATTATATAGAGATATTAATCATATAGACCAAATAGAAATTCCAAATGCTCTAAATAAAAGAGAATCGCATAATGTATGGAAAGATGAAAAAAGATTAATGTATTTAGATAAAGAAATTACAGAATTGGAATATAAATCTTTATTAATCAAAAGACAAAAAGAATTAGAATTTATAGAAGAAACTATTGGATTTTACGAAACTATAAGTGAAGTATGTAAAATTTACTTTATAAATAAAATTAATAATCTTCCAAATGAAATAGATTCTGCTTTTAAAAATATAAAACCTTTAGAACTTAATAATTGTGAAACTCTTATAAAATTAATAGAATTTATTAATGAATTATCCATTAACAATAAAAATATTAAAAATATATATGGTTATACTCGACGTTCATTCTTACCAAATATTGTTAATTTGTCTTGATTTTTATGAATATCAAAATAAAGTCTTTGGTTGATATGACACATAATTTTTATATAATTATAAAATAGTACATTTCTTAAAAAATTTAAAAATTTTCAAAACCTTTTATATTATTTTATAAAAAATAAGAAATGTACTATTTTATAATTATCAAATAGAACTACTATTTTTTATCATATCCTTTATTTTTTTTATTTGTTTTTTATAATGCTCCTGTGGTTCTTTTAATAATATGAAATTTAATAATAATTCCACCATATCTTGATATTTTTGTGTTTCTATATTAGTACATATTACTTCTTTATTTTCTAATGCAAATTTCTGTATCTGTGAAGTCTTTTCATTTACTAATTCGTCTGCGAGACTATTTAAATCTTTTAATATAAATTCATCATCAACTTTAATTAATGCATTAGTATCGTTTTTATATAAAATATTATTATTTTCTGGAAATTCTTTATTAAAATGCATCTCTTTTGTTAATAAACGAGGTATATCATAAGCATTTTTAAATATTTTCAACATTTTATCATAATTAATATAATCTAATCTTTCATTTCCATAATTATTAATATATATATTATTTGTATTATTATTTTGCGTTTCTATTTTTTCTATATTATTTTGCGTTTCTATATTATTATTTTGATTTTCTATATTATAATTTGTATTTATATTATTAGGATTTGGTTTTCTTGCATGCATTATACTTCTTGGTTTACAATTATTTTTAATAATATGTCGTGATTTATTTTGTCTTGTAGTAAAAGATGCCATACATCGTTGACAAGTCAAATCATCTACACCATTACATTTCGATTCATGTATTAATAAATTTTTTTTTGTTTTGTATATTTTACTACATTTTTTACAACTAAAATCATGGATTACATTTTGTCCAATAGGGATTACATTTTGTCCAATAGGGATTACATTTTGTCCAATAGGGATTACATTTTGTTCACTTGTATTTATTTGTATACATCCTTGATATTTATATTTATGTTTAACATATTGATGTCTAATTAAATTATAATTCTTATTTGAAGAATAATAACATTCATTACATTGATATATTTTAAGTGAGCAATTTTGAGCCATTACTATATATAGTCTATATAATTTTATATATTATTTTTTTCATTACCACAAAATTACCAACTTGCTCACTTGCTCACTTGCTCACTTGCTCATTAATTTAACTGCTCACTTGATAAAAAATTTAAATAATTTATTTTATATATTAAATAATTTATTTAATATATAAATGTTATATATTATGATAATAAAATATTTATTTATAAAAAATAATTTAATTAATAATATATTTGAGCTTATTTATATTTATTATATTTATTTATAAACTCGATTTCTAAATTTTGAAATAAAATTGTTATATATATGTTAGTTAATATATAATAATAAATAGTAATATTATTGGAAATAAAACTAGGGATTACATTTTGTCCACTAGGGATTACATTTTGTCCTGGAGGGATTACATTTTGTCCTGGAGGGATTACATTTTGTCCAATTAAATTAATATAAAAAAACTACAATATTTATTAATTAATATCATCAAATTGATATATATTATTATAATTTATAGTAAAAAAAAAGAATTTTTTTTCATTAAATTTTTATATAAAATGAGCAATTTTTAAGACATTACCATATGTGATAATAATATATATATAACGAATTTAAATATGTTATCAGAAATTGCTCAATTGCTCAATTGCTCACTAGGAAAAGTTTTTTTTAAAATTTTTTTATGAAAAAATCAAAATATGTTGAAAACCTGAAAATAATTATAAAAAATATTACTATTATGAAGAAACAAAAATCATAAAAAAATGTCAAAAAATGGTAAATTTCACCTAAGTTAATAATTTTAAAACAACATATATAAAGAAATTAGAATATAATCTTATGCTTATCTTTAATATATTGGGCTATACCACAATCTATATCAAGTGATATATATATTTTCATATTATAATATAATTATATAAAAAATAATATGATTATATTATTAAAAGAATATAATAAATGAGCATACATAGTAATGGTAGCGAATTAAAAGCAAATTCTTCATCAAATTCATTATATATGGAAATGGTACCTTTTAAGTTGAGAGGTAGAGTAGAATCTTGGGAATTAAAACATTCTGAAATTAATATAGGTAATATAATAGGTTCTGGAAGTAATGGTGTCGTATATCGCGCTGAATGGAGAGGATTAACTTGTGCTGTAAAATGTTTAAAAAATGAAAATAATAATGATGAATATAGCGATTTTATAAATGAAATTGAAGTTATATCTCATTTACGACATCCAAATTTAATATTATTTTTAGGGGCATGTACAATGGCAGACCCTTTGTTATTATTATATGAATATGTAGATAATGGCGCACTTGATACATATTATAATTATAAATCAAAAAAAAAATTATGGAAACCAGATAATAAATTAATGTATCGGTGGATATTAGAATTGTCAAGAGTTATATATTTTTTACATAATTGTTATTATCCAATTATGCATCGTGATATAAAACCATCTAATATTTTATTAACTGAAAATTTACATATTAAAATTGCAGATTTTGGATTATCTAAAATTATTAAGAATCGTAAAGAACATTATAAAATGAGTGGTTGTGCGGGAACTTTAAGATATATGGCACCTGAAATTATTTCTGAAAGTTGTGAAAATTATGATTTGAAAATTGATATATATTCATTATCTTTAAATTTTTGGTTTATAATAACTGGTATTATACCTTTTAAAGAATTGGACGATAATTCTAATATTGCAATTATAATTGCAGATGGATTTCATAGACCTTCTTTAAAAATTATAGATAATATAGATTTGAGAAATTTAATAGAAAAAATGTGGCAAACTAACCCAGAATCGAGACCAAATATTAATAGTGTTTTAAAAACCATTGAAAATATTGATATTAAAATTAATAAAAGTAAAAACAAATGTATAATAGTATAATATGTGTTGTTAATATATTTAAATTATATATAAAAAATAAATTATATTATATTATAATATAATGGTTAATATAATTAAATTCTTTTTGTTATTATATATTACACAATCTTACGCATTTGTTGCAAATTCTTTTAATCCTATAACTTATAAAAATAGAAATAATTTGAAATTTAATTTAAAAATGAGATATATGTCTGATAGAAGATATTTGTTTGAGAATATATATAAAGGGGCTTCTATTGTAACAATTTCTACATTATTACCCCCAAAAAATATTGCAGAAATAATTGATAATGACCCTGTTGTTGTATTTGGAGCAGGGGGATATACAGGTGGTGATGTTGTAAGAAGTTTGCTTAAAAAAGGTAAAAATGTTGTAGCTGTAACAAGAAGAAATGTAAATATTACAACACGTGAAAACTCTACATATGATTCCTTAATTGTTGATAATATATCAGATAAAAAAAATATAAAATCTGTTATTGCGGATGTATTAAAACCAGAAACATTAAATAATATTATGGAAGGGGCAAGCGCTGTCATATTTTGTGCAGCATCTCGTCCAAAAGTTAAACCAACCGCAACACCAGGAACTAAATATTATAATGATACTAATAATAAAATTAGCAATAATGAAGATAATGTTGCACCAGAAAGCAATAATGTAGAAAATATTGGTTTATTAAATGTGGGAAATATTGTTAATAATTTAAAAATAAAAAAATTAATCATAGTATCTTCAATCTGTGCAAAATGTCAAATTGGAGATAAAAATAAATACGAAAATGGAGACAATGTAGATATAGGTGCTGCTTCTTGTAATGCTTGCTATAAAAAACAAAATGGAGAGGAATCTATTAGAGAATTATATATGAATAACCCAAAGAATTTTGGATATACTATAGTTCGCCCAGGAATGTTATCACCAGGAGAAGAAAGAGGAACTTCTTGTGTTGAATTTAACCAAGGAGTTTCTAAAAGTGGAATTATTTCAAGACTTGATTTAGCAGAAGTTCTAGTATCAGCCGCTATATCAGAACAAGCTTCTGGTAAAACATTCGAAGTATATTATCGCGATACAGCTCAACCAGTTGATATGTATGTATCATTGAAAAGTTGTAAAGAATTGGGTAAATCAGTCAAAGAATGTTTTTTTGGGGAAGGATATGATGAAAATGAACCAATTTCATTAGATAATATTATGAATAAACCACTAAAGGGAACATTATTTACTTCTGGGAAAGAAGTATTGGGAAAATCATACTCTACTATGTTTGAAAAACTAAAAAAAGACGAGGAATTTATATTTGATATCAATACAATATCATCTAATAAAATTATATAATAAAATAAAAATCTAAAAAATATATATTAAAATGTATATAAGAAATAGAATATATATATGTATGTGAGCTATTTACTCACGTGGCTCTCGTAGCTTAATAGGTTAAAGCGTTGGTCTTATGAGCCAAAGATTGGGAGTTCAAGTCTCCCCGAGAGCATTTATTTTTACTAAATCTTATATAAAAATTTAAGGTAATAAACAAAAAGTAAGTTGTATAACTTACATCCAGCAATTATAAAACTATTAATTTAAAAATAATAATCGAAAGTAAGTTGTATAACTTACATCCAGCAATTATAAAACTAATAATTTAAAAGTAAGTTGTATAACTTACACCCAGCAATTATAAAACTAATAATCGAAAGTAAGTTGTATAACTTACATCCAGCAATTATAAAACTAATAATCGCAAGTAAGTTGTATAACTTACATCCAGCAATTATAAAACTAATAATGGAAAGTAAGTTGTATAACTTACACCCAGCAATTATAAAATTAATAATTTAAAAGTAAGTTGTATAACTTACACCCAGCAATTATAAAACTAATAATGGAAAGTAAGTTGTATAACTTACAACAAACCAGCAATTATAAAAAAAAATAAAAGTAAGTTGTTATAATTTACTAATAATTATTATATTAAATTAAACTTTATAATAAATTATTTAGTTTGAAATTTTATATATTATAATAATATATAAAATTTATATTTATATTAGCCCTTGTAGCTCAATTGGATAGAGCGTTGGCCTTCTAAGCCAAAGGTTGAGAGTTCAAGCCTCTCCGGGGGTATATTATTTTTTTATTTAAATATAGATAATGTTTTATTATATTCAATTAAAATCTGAGAACCTTTTAATCTTAATTTTATATCTGGATTTATTAATTTTTTAATAAAATTAAAAACTACATTAAATTGTTTAGATGTTAAATTTGTTTTATTTGATATAGTATAGTATACTAAAAATTCGTATAATAATACACCAACCATATATGAGTCTGTTTTGCTAAAAATTATATCAGTATTTTCTTTAATATTATAATCAGATTTATTAATATATGTAATGATTTTATTTATATTTGTTCTAATATATTTATTATAATATATTTTTTTACTATTATCTATTATATAATTATAGATATGGTGGTCGAGTGTCTTTTTATTTTCAACATTATATTCTGGAGGTAAAACATAAGATGGTTTATTATACATAAAATTATTTTTATCACCAATTTTTTTATTATAATTTAATAATAATCCATAATCTATTATTTTGGTTTTTTTTGTTTTATAATTATATAATATATTTGGCATTCTTATATCCTGATGAGAATATCCATTTGAATTAAGTAAATATATACTATTAAAAATATTATACATACTTTTATATAAATCTCTAAAAGATATCATATCTTTAATATAATGTAAATCTTTACCACCATAACTATATATAATTTGATATAAATTTTTAATATTATAGGATTCAATACTATTACATTTAATATAATTTTCATATTTATATAAACTATCTATATTCGTTACTTTACAAGAAGAAATACGTTTTAGCAATAAATATTTGTGATTTTTAAAAAGTTTCTCAATAATATCATTATTTACATTCTCTATTTCCCACTCGTCTTTATAAGTAAATAATTTAGCTACAGTATTTTTAATATATTCTTCTTTATTTTTACAAGATTTTGCAGGTTTTAATACACACCCATATGAGCCTTCACCTACAAATTTTTCTTCATTATTATCAATAATTTTTATTGATTTAAAGTAATTTGTTCTATTTTTACGATGTTCTATTTTATTTGAATCTCGTAACATATAATTAGTAACTCTAATATATATATATAATTTAATAACTTGTTTTTTTAACATTAATTCTTGGATTTTTGCTTTTTTTATTAAAAATACCAGAATCAAATGGTTCATCGTCCTCATTTGTTTCAGAACCAAGTCCCATTTCTTTTCTTTGTTCTTCTAAAGATTGCATATTCCATAATTCAGTTGAACACATCTTGTAGTGAGTTTCTTTTGCTTTATACCAATATACTTGGTCCTCCAATTTATTACTTTGTGTTTTACAATCAATAACTAAACATTCATAATTTTCAGTAGTTTGGTCCATAACTTGATTAAAAACTTCAAAATTGGCAAACATACCAGCATAATTTTCATATATTTTCATTCTTTCCTTCTGGATATTATTTCTAAAAATAAATATATAATCTAAATTATTTCTTAATACCGGAGGAAGTCCCATAGCATGTTGCATTGTAATTAGAAAAAATATTTTATAATGTCTACCATTCATAAAAATAGATCTGATACTTTTATCATTTATCCACTTTTTATCATATAAACAATCGTCTAATATCAAAAAAGCTCTACTATCAATATTTGTACTACCACTTTTTTGCATATCCTTTTTTCTCTCATTTGATATGTTAATCTGTCTTTCTAAAAATACACGTATTGTTTTTTCTTCACATTCGTCATATAATAACATTTTTGGTATAAATTTTTCAAAATATCCATTTGCCCTTTCTGTAGGACTAACTACTATACCAACTGGAATATCACGATGATATCCTAATATATCTTTCATACAATATGATTTACCAGTATTTCTTTTACCTATAAAAACAACAACAGAATCATTAGCAATACTGGAAGGATCAAATTTCTTAAGTTCAAGTTTCATTTGTTAATTATAATATAATTATTCTTATCTTTTATACTCATTTATAATATTATTTTATTCTTCATATGGAGTAAAACCAACATTTATATTATCTGGTATTTTTTTTAAATTAACAGGATTAATAGAACTAATTACATTAGTAGGATTAATAACCACCGCATTCTTATTATCATTAATAGTTTTAATTGTAGCTATATTATTAAATATATCAGAATCATTATTAAAAGAATAATAACAAATTATAGTACTTATTAAATATATCATTATTATAACAATTATATTTGATACATTAAATATATTATATTTTTTATTTTCATTTATATTTTTTTTATATTCATTATATTGTAATATTAGAAACAAAAATATGGTAATTAATATTGACCAAATGTAATACATTAATTACCCACTTCTATATATATAATATTTGAATTAATTTAATTAAATCGCATCAATAATTAAAAAAACGCCCCCTTATTTTTTTTGATATAAATTGATTTTATATTAGTTTTTAAATCTTCAGATTCATGAGAATCTGAAGATTCATTTCCACTCAATAAATATATATTTTCAGGTGAATTATTAAATATTATTTCATTATCCGAATCATTTGTTACAAACTTCTCATCAACTATTTTATTTATATTCTGTGGAAGTAATTTGCTATATTCATCTATTTCTTTATTCATTATATTTTTAATTCTATCATCTTCGTCAATTTTAATATCTAAATCCTTATTATTTTGAAAACTTATTTTACTATTTTCTATATCATATACTTGATTATTATCATATTCTCGAGTATTTTCATAGTCTTCGTTATATTTCTTGTCCTTATTATCTTTTTCGTGTTGATTATCTTCATTATTTTCATATTGTTCATTATCTTCACTATCTTCATCTTGTTCATTTTGGTCATTATCTTGATTATTTTCATTTTGGTAATTATCTTCATTATTTTCATCTTGTTCATTATCTTCATTATTTTCATCGTGTTCATTATCTTCACTATTTTCATCTTGTTCATTATCTTCACTATTTTCATCGTGTTCATTATCTTCATTTTGTTCAATATCTTCATTATTTTCATCTTGTTCATTATCTTCATCTTTTTCACTATCTTCATCTTTTTTATTATCTTCACTATTTTCATTATATTTATTTTTTTTACCTTTATTAATATTATTTTTTGCTTTTACATATTCAGTATCTTTGTATTTTTGTTTTTTTGATTTTTTATTATTTATATTATCTTCATTGTTAGAATTACTATCAGAATTACTATCAGAATTACTATCAGATTCAGTATCAGAATTATTTTCAGATTCACTATCAGAATTATTTTCAGAATTATTTTCAGATTCACTATTATTATATTGAGTAATATTATTTTTATTTGTAAATTCGTCTATTTGTTCCATTATATTATTCATTGGAACGCACTCTCTTATAGTATTTTTAACAATTTTTCTAATATTACTTTCAATTATATTTATATTATTTTGTATTTCAGCTTTTCTTAAATTATTTTTACTGAATAAGAAAGAATTTTTCCATGAAAAAATACCAGCATTTATATAACATTTATGTATAAAATCTTCAATATACGGCAATTTTATTTCTATATTATTAATAGTATTTTTATATTCATATATTTTAATTTTAATGCTGGTAATCATAATTATATTTAATAATTTTTCAAATCTTTTATATTTAGTTATATTTTTAATATTTTCATATTCTTCAGTAATAATATGATTATTCCATTTTTGAATATTAATTAATTTTTTTTGGAATGATCTAAGACCTTCCGATTCATTATATAAAGAATATATTTTTTCCGCAATAGGAATACTAATTAAATCTTGTATATCTTTTATATAGTCTTTTTTATTATCAAGTAATCCTTGCATTAATTTAATAATTTTATATATATTTATATATATTTATAATACGCAGATAATTTAATTATACTATAGGATTAATTTGTGTATTTAATTCATTTGTTTTTAAAGAGTCTAATATTTTACTATCCAATCTATTATCAAATGTATTTGTTTTAGTACTATATTTTGTTATATTTTCATCTTTAATATATTGTGGTCCAGATTGATATATTTTACCTATATTACCCATACTATGTTTTGCAATATTATCATTTGGATTTTTAGTAGAAGTCATATTAATTTCATTTTTATCAATACCAATATTCATATTTCCAGGATTTGGTATATGACCAGCGGCAATTAATATTTTCTCTCGTGTATCATCATTATCTGCTTCATAATAAGCATCTCTGCTATATTGTCTATGATCATTTACAGAACCAGCAATACCATATTCTTGATAATCAGATGTATATTGTTTATTTGTATTTTTAAGATCAATTTTTTTATTAAAATATCCACCAAATAAACTATTCAATACTCCTCCTAAAAATCCATATTCTGATTTTCCCTTAATCAATGTTTCTTTTACAGTAGTTTTTGCTACAATATCAGTATCATATACATAAGTTTTATAATTTACATTACCAATATTTCTAATATTATCTTGTATAGGAATAGTTTCTTTCATTGTAACCCTCATACTATCATCTCCTGTAACGTAATTTTTATCCTCACCTTTAATATTTAAAATATCTGTATCGTGTATTATGGTTTCTTTAACTGTAGTTTTAGCTTGATCATGAGAAGCTGTATATGTCTCACTTGGTCCAGATAAATTATTTGTTTCACTATCATGTATAGTAGTTTCTTTAACTGTAGTTTTAGCTTGATCATGAGAAGCTGTATATGTCTCACTTGGTCCAGATAAATTATTTAATTCACTATCGTGAATAGTAGTTTCTTTTATAGTAGTTCTTGTAACATGATTAACTGGGTCATATAAAGTTGCTTTTTCTGTAATACCTTTAAGATTTCCAGTTTCCCTCGGAGCATTAACAGTATATTCTTTTATAGAAAATTTAACTACATCAATTACTGGTGCGACAATAGATTTAACAATACTTGTTATATTCGAAATATTTGTTTTTGTTTCAGTTACATTTCTTTCATTATCATAAATTAATATGTCCTTCTTTCCATAATCATCTCCTAAACCAGAACTATTATTATATTTTATATTACCAGAATATGAAATATGCGAATCTTGCTTATTGGTAGCCTTTACATTTTCAAATGATCTTAAAGATTTTTTAATAACAGAACCAGTTGTTTTAAACCAATCTGCTTCTGTTTTTTTATAAACTGTTTCTGGTCTATTTTTAGCAGTATTTGAAAGCATACCACGTTTTCCAATTTCATTTTTGGGCCCTTTGATAGGAATTTCAAAATATTTATTTTTTTGATTAATTTTAGTTCTTAATTCGTCAATATTTTTAGGTTTGGCATATTCTAATGTATTTATTTGTTGATAACCACCAATACCTTCCGATGAAAATCCAGCATTTATACCTGGTCCAACATTTACTTTATTAATAGGAAATGAATTATTATTTATATCAGAAATATTAATTCTATTTTTTAAATAATCTGAATTATTTTTAGCACCATTAATATTATCAAAACCAGATGTAGGTTTAAAAAAAGATGGCGCTTCTTTCTTATTATTGTATAATTTATCAATTTCTGAATTTCTATCAACAATAAAATTTTCAGTTTTAACATTTTGTGTTACACTTTTTTTTAAAAAATGTTGCATATTATTATGTTTCATATCATCAGCGTTAATCATTTCACCAGTTAATGAAAAAAATGTGTTTGTATCTAAATTATCAACATTTTGATATTTATTTAATAATGGTGTTGATGACACAACGCCTGTTTTATGTGGATTTTTTGATTTTTCCTTTAATACATTAGCTTTTATATGTTGATCATTTTTTACAGATAACCATTTAGAAGAATTATAATAATTATCCATTGATGGAATATCACCCCCATATAAATCCATTTTATGTTATTCTCTACTGAAATTATATATAAAAAATAGTAAATATAATGCTTATATAAATATATATATAAGCATACATCAAATAAATTATTAAGTAATGATATTATTTTATAGCGAATATTGTAATCATTGTAAAGTTTTATTAGAAACTATACAGCGACATGATAAAAATAATATAATTAAAACTGTTTCAATAGATTTATTAAGAAGTTTACAATTACCAATTGATAATAGAATACAAAGTGTACCAGCTCTTTATTTTATAAAAAGCAAAGAAATATTATTTGGTAAAAGTGTATTCGATCATTTATTATTACCCAATAGGGGAATATTATTTTCAGGTAATAATACAAGAACAGAAAAAGGAACAAAAGATGTAAAGGAAATAAATAATAATTTAGATAAAAATGAAGAAATTTCATCTGATATAAGTGAACCTGCTGCATTTAGTCTTGGATTAACAAGTTTTTCTGATAATTTTTCGTCTCTTGATGATAAAAGTACAAATATATTATCAGATAAAATATATACATGGGATATAATAGAAGATAATAATGAAAAAATTAACAATAATATAACAGATAGTATAAATCCAATTTCATCATCTGATGAAAAAACAGATAAAAAACTACCATCTCTCGAAGAATTAATGACATTGCGGAATAAAGATATATATTAAATTTATATAAGGATATATACGTTAAATTTAATATATATATGAAAAATAACTTTATATTCAATCAATATTACATAGATTTAATTAAAAAATTAAAAAGTATTTCGAAAAAACATAAAGATAAAAGTAAAACTGCTAAAAAAATTATAAATAGTATTAAACAAAATTATTTAACATTGGATAAAACTACAGACGAATATGTTAATTTTTTTTGTAATAATTTTACGGATGAAATATATGATAAATTTATAAATACATCAGAATCAAAAGAATTAAAAAAAGAATCTGAAAAATGTGATGATAATGAAGAATGTTGTGAAAATGAAGTATGTGACGAAAAAGAAAATACAAACGTTGGAGAAACTAAAGATGGAGAAGAATACAATTGGATGTTAGATAATGGAGATTTAGAAGTTTATATGAATATTACATTGAATGATATTAATAAATTATTAAGAGATGAATATATGTGTAATCATTATATGACAGTATTTTATATATTTAAAAAAGATTTATCTGAAGATTTATCAGCAAAAATAGTAAATATACTACAATCAGTAGATACTGAGGATTTATTAAATGATTTAGAAGATAATCATATTAAAAATGTATTGAAAAATTTACAAAATATTAGAAATAAAAAAATAAAAAAAACAGCAGGTATTGATATGAAACATATGGAAGATACAACTCTTGGGAAATTAGCAAAAGAAATTTTAGAAGATATTGATGTTAATAAATTACAAAAATCTATGGGTGAAAATGGAGATGTATTAAAAACTATTGGAGACCCAGATAGTGGATTTTCTGATATAATTTCGAATGTTAGTCAAAAAATGGCTAAAAAGATTTCCAGTGGAGAATTAAATCAAGAAAATTTAATGAATGATGCTATGAAATTCGCATCAATGATGCCTGGAATGTTCGGTGGTAATAATATGGGGGGTGGTAATATGGGAGGTGGTAATAAAAAGGGTCCAGATATGAGTCATATGATGAATATGATGAGTGAATTAATGAGCTCTAATAATAATTCAGAACCAGACCTTTCGAGTATGATGCAGCAAATGGCTGGTAATATGAAAAATAATAAAGGTAGTAGAAGTGCTGTAAATACAGCAGGATTAAGAAAATTATCAAAAGCAAATAAATTAAGAAGCAAACTTGCAAATAAAAAAAATAATGCATAATAAGTAAAAAGAAAATACATAGATATTATAGAGATACATTAATAATATGTTTTGGTTATATAATTATTTAGAATTATTTAATCCTATTTTAATACCAAAAGATTATATGACTTTTGAAGAAAAATTAAATAGTATAATGAGAATTATATTATTTAGCGGAATAGTATTAGCTTTGATTTTTAATGACTATAGATATATATTATTTATAATAATATTATTATTTATATCAATATTTATATATAATTATCAGCAAAATATATTAGTAAATAATGAAAAATTCTTAGATGAAAACAATTTAACTATTATAGATAGTGAATCATGTGTTAAACCTACAAAAAATAATCCAATGATGAACGTTAATATTTATGATAAAAATAAAAATATTAAATCATGTAATGTAAATAATAAAAATGTATCTAAAAAAGTAAATAATTTATTAAATTGTAATATATATAGAAATGATTATGATATATATAATACAAATATATTAAATAGAATATTTTATACAATGCCTTCTACAACTATACCAAATGAACAGAATAAATTCGGAAATTGGTTATATAATAGAGGTAAAAGTTGTAAAGAAAACAATGGGGAACAATGTTATAATAATTTATATTCTGATATTAAAGTAAGATAATTAAGTAAAATAATATATAAATAATATATATATATAGTAAATAAAAATGAGTATATATTCTAAAACAATTCAATTAACGGGAGATAATTTAAATAATAATAATACTACAAAATTCGAATACAAATATTCACAAATAGATAATAATAAATTGTGTAGTACTTCATATACGAATTCTATTGATAGTAGTGGCTCAATTGAATCATTTAATAAATTATATAAGGAAGATAATATAATTCATGAAAAAATTGGCAATAGTACTAATAAAAAATCATGGAATATTAAAGAATTTATTAATTCTAATTTAGAAAAAGAATATAAAGATACTTATGATAGTATTATATTTAAATTCAACGATATAGATAATATACAAGAAATTTTCTCATCTGTTGATAATAATAATATCAATAATATGATTAAATTATAAAAATTGATATATTGTATATAATTTAATTATATAAATGAATAATTCTAATATACCTCGCTCATTTTTTTACCAAATTACAAATAATAATATAATTACAAATCCCCATATTAATAAAGAATGTAATACTTACGACAATGAAGAATTATTAATAAATAATAATAGACATGGTGGTTGTTTTCATGAAAATTCACAAATTTTAATGGCAAATAATAGTTATAAAAATATAGCTGATATAATTAAAGGAGATAAGGTTTATGATAAAAATTATAATTTATGTTCTATTATATGTTTAGTAAAAATTAAATGCAATAATAATAAATGCGATATGGTAAAATTAAACAATGGACCTGTAATTACACCCTTCCACCCAATTTATATTAATAATAATTGGGTTTTTCCTATAACATTAGGAAAAATTGAAACATTTACAACATCATATATTTATAATTTAGTATTAGATAATTTTCATAATGTAATAATTGATAACTATATTTGTGTAACACTTGGACATTTTATCAATACTAATTTTGTAATTTCACATCAATATTTTGGAACAAATAAAGTAATTAAAGATCTTGAAAAAATGGAAGGTTATAGTGAAGGAATTGTTTATTTATCTGGAAATTATATATTAAGAGATAATGATACCAATAGAGTTATTAAATTTATCCAATATTAAATAAATATACTTAATTACTTATTTAATTTTTTTCTTTTTTTTATTTAATCTATATATAGAAGAGTATTTAAAATGTCTAGGATACACGAGTATAATATGGGAACAAGTGTTTGTTCGGATACTTGTTGGAAAAATGCTAAGGATTCTTATAATAAACAAATGGAAAATTATAATCTTTTTTACAATGATACATCGGAAGTTGAAAAACCCACTGGTACGTTTCCAGAATTTGCATTAGAACATACAAATTTACGAGGTAGATCTGGATTTGGTTTAACAGATGATTATTTAGTTGATAATTATTCGGCATTAAGAAATGACCCAAAATCATTAACACATGATAAATGCCAAACTCAAATATTTGAAAGAATTTTTACAGCGTGTCCTTTATTAAAAGGTTCTACAGGTGATATAGAAAAAGAATTAGATATTTTATCAGGAAATGATACTAATATGTATAAATGTAAAAAAAATATTATGGAAAAACAATTAAATAATACATATCCTTTATTAGATTGTTTAAAAGAATTTCAAAAACCAGAAAATATAGTTCCAGAATGGACTAATGGTGGAGAAGATACGCGTTCTTATATTAATAGAGTAAATTTTAATAAAAAATGTTTCAATAAATAAATTTTATAATATTATAATAGATTAGATAATGAGTTTTAATAGAACGAAGTATGACACTTGTTCTTATAAACAAAATTTAGAAGAAAGTATAAATACACTTGGCTATGTATTAGCACAATATAGATATGAACATTCAAATAAATGTAGACACCAATTCGGTTTTGTTGGTGGTACATCAGTATCTCATATAAAAGGTAATATGGTAGATTTAGAAAGTGATTTAAGAGGCCAAACAAGATATATTTCAAAATGTGGAAATAATAAATATATCCCAACTGATGATAATATTCTTAAAAATGATAAAACTAAACCAATTGATACTTCTAAAAAACATTTAGCAAGTTGTCAATCTATTATGTATAGAAGTGTTCCATTACCCGTTAAAAATAATTTTAAATATTGTTAATTATTAATTTATTTTTCTTTTTATATTTAAAAAAATATAATCATTTTATTAGAGATAATACTTTAATTATGTACAAAGCCAATGATACAAGATTAAGTTATGATAGTTGTAGTTATATGGAAAAATTAAAAAGAACTGTCGGTCCTGGATTATATGCTCTTAATGTACCTTATAATGATTGTTTAGATTGTTCACAAGATATTCCCGCTGACCCTTCTTTAAGATTTCAATCTTATGGACCAAATATTTGTACAATGAAAACTGCAGTTGACGATTCAAGTGAATTAAAAGGATTAAATTATAAAAATTCTAAATGTAATACTGATTCTTTTTTACCTAATAAATATCAAGCTACTGGTAATTGTAATATAAGAGGTAATACTAATGCCAGAGCCTGTTTAAATCCACAAGAATCTACAAGATTATCTAACCCTGCTATTAATTTAAAAGAATCTGCTGTTAATAGATGGGAATGGTTATGTGATGACCCACAAGATAGAGCATTAGAATCATTTGATAGACCTGTGAATTATAGAATGGTCGCCAAGGATAATCATATACCTCTTATTGAAATTCCACAAGATCAATCATTCTTTTTACCTAATAACAAATATAATGAAAATAATCCATCGGATGATATCAAAAAATGGAATATTGGTTCTGCTACTAATTCATTTGCTCCAGGTAATCCAAATGGTAATTTAAATTATAATTTAAGTTGTGTATAATATTATATAAATTTATTATATAATACTTTATAGCTATATTAATTTTTTTATTCTTATTTATGTCATATAATATTCATAATATTATACAATTAAATAGCAATAACAATAAAATATATAATTCTTACCTTATTTCGGAAATATCTAATTATAAATGGAACGAATTTATATATAATAAAGATGTAAGATTTTTAAAAGGTGGTATAAAATATATATATAAAAATTTATCATCTAAAAATAATAAGTTTATTATTAAAACTCATCATTGGGATATTGATAATTTAAAAATAGAATATAAAATATCTAATATTCTTAAAAAAATTGTTAATTTTATTGATTATATTTGTTATTTTGAATTCGAAGAAGATTTTATTAATTATATTTCAAATAATGATTTTTGTGATGATATAAATGATAGTATGGCAATTGTTTTAACAAAAAATTATATTTCTGTTTCATATTTAAATGACATTGATTTTATTAATATATGTAAACAATTAATTTTATCATTGTATTGTGCTTATTATACCTATAATATATATTTTAATTATATATCAATAGATGATATATATATTATTAAAAATAATAAAAAATTTCGTTATAAATATTATATTACTAATAAATATATTATCTTAAATAATTGTTATTATAAAATTATAATTTCTAATTATGCGGAAGCAACATTATTATGTGATAATTTTAACTTTAATTTTAACACATATATTCTCGATATTATTAATAAATTAATTGTAAAATACAAAATTAAAGATATTGTTATAGATTCGGATTTTATTGATAATCTTATATTATCTTAATATAGAATATGTCAAAAATAAAAAGTATATCACTTCCTGCTCAAAAAATAAATTTCGATACAGATATTATTGTAGATAGAGAAGATATTATATACTATGATACTAAAAAACATTTGAATTTAATTAAGTTTAAAAAAAAAATGTCTAATTCTTCTATTCCTATAAAAAGTAAAATAGAAACTAAATCATTGTCCAATAGAACATTATCTGGTAAAACTTTACAATCTTCGAGTAAAATTTCAAAAATTAAAGAATATTCTGGTAAAACTTTACAATCTTCGAGTGGTAGAATGTCGCCTATTAAAGAATATTCAGATAATATTTTACAATCTTCGAGTAGAATGTCTCCTATTAAAGAATATTCTGGTAATACTTTAAATTCTTCTGGTAGAATGTCAAGAATTAAAGATAACAAAGAATATTCGGGTAAATCTTTACATTCTTCTGGTAGAATATCGTAATGTAAAATATATAAATACAAATATATTTGGTATGAAACTATAAAGTATTTTATATGTGAAACAATTATTTTTTTTATTTTATTATATTAAGAGTTATATAGCACTTATAATAAAATGTCATTTAAAAAAGAAAAAGACATTTTTGCCAAATTAAATAGAATTTTAAATAAAGACGAAAATCTTACCAAAATAAAAGAATGGTTAGAAACTTTAAAAACTTATAATTCGTATGATGAAAAAATTCCAGGATTATTAAATAATTCTAAATTAAATTCTGAAACAGCAAATGAAGATGGCGGTTATAATTTAATATTAAAATGGATTTCTCTTCATTTAGATAATTTTAATGGATTTGATTTTAAAGATATCCCTCCGAGTATTGTAAATGGTAATATTAATATTGATTTGTCGACTATTATATCTACACAAGATGATGCTGGTACAAATATAAGAATACGTAAAAAAGAATTTAGAACAGAAGAAGATGTTAAAAGGTGGATTGATGAACCAGAAACACATCCTATAACTGGTTTAAAAATGTCACCAATCAGTTCTGATTACGAAAATATATATGGAAAAGCTTATAAAATACTAAAAAAAACCAATGTAAGTACATGGTTTTATGAAAATTTTCCTAAAAATCATATATTATTTGGTAAATTAGATTTATTATTTTATACTTATATATCAACTGATTCTGGTATTTCTAATGAAGAATCTATTTTATGTGAATTACTTCAAAGTGGTTTGGAAAATACAAAAGATAAAGATAATATTCTTGATACTGAAATTGAATTATTTAAAAATAGATTTAGTAATAGACCTATAGATAATCCTCAAATTTTTGATAATTATACATCAATTAATGATATGTTTGATTTACTAAAAGAAAGTATGATAGAAAATCTCACCTTGCGAAAGGGAATTATTAGTACCGATTTTAAAAATTTAAAAATAGAAGATATAATGAATTGTAATGGTTATGCGAAAAAAGCTGAAATAATGATTAAATTTATGGAAAATTATACTTTTAGCAATGGTAAAATAATTATTGATTATTTAAGAGAACTTGTAGCTGATCACGCCACAGGTGACGATAATGTTGTATATATATTGTGCAAAAAAGCCATAAATATATATGATAAATTTAAAAAAATTTATAATGATATAAAAGATTTATTAGATAAAAATAGTGGAATAATAGATAACTACGAAGATAAAAAATTTAATATTATAGAAGACCCACTTGATATATATTTTAAAAAATATGAAGATGGTTTACAAAAAATTAAAGATCCAAAGTTTAGTAAATTAATTGATTTAACCACATTAAAACCAGTTGATAGTAAATTATTTTTAAATGATGACCAGTTAAAACATTTTAAAGCTAAAAAAAGTGAAATGGAAAAAGATTATTTAAAATCAAAAAATAAATACGATGAGAGTATTTTAAAATATAAAAGCATTAACATTATCCATCCAACAAATGCACCTAAATCTCCTACGCCTCCTAAAAGACCAATAATTACATTAGAAAGTGGAAAAAAATATCAATATGGAAATATTGATCCTACACATGTTAGCAGTTCTTTAATTAAAGAATTTAATAAAGAATATCTGAATTCTAAAGATTTATTGGATGAATATAATAAAATAAAAAATATGAGTTATTTACAATTAATAAAACATGAAACTAAAAATTCACCATCTAAAACTATTAAAGATTTATCAAAGGGAAATATATTATTATCTATGAATAGACAACAAATAAATGAAGAAATATTATATGATTATTCTGATCTAAAAGACAAATGTAGCGAATCAAAAGATATATTAGCTAATGAAGAATTTGATGATGATAATTATCCTCTTTCTAAATTACAATTAATGGTTAGATTGCAAATATATAATAGAGATAAAACACAATATAGAACAGAATGTATATATGCTCCGAAATTATATAATTATCTTGTAAATTCTATAAATAATAAAGAACCTTTTATTAATTTTATAACAAGAGCAAAATATACTGAGGAAAATATTACACAACTGATAGATGTAATGAAAATAATAAATCCTAATATTGAAAGACCTATATTTTTAAAACCGATAAATGATACTAAATTATTTATTGATTATAAACCAATAAAAACACACTCGTCATATACACCACAATGGATGAGTGATGCAAATTTTTATAAAATTGGTATATATAGAAAATTTGGAGATAGAATATATGAAATATATGATATATGTACAATACCTGCTGATATAGAATCATCTGGTGATTTTGCTACAGAATCAACAGATTTAACCTCTAATGTAATGTTATTTAGAATATTTAAATTATTTAATGATGGTAGATTATTACATAATTATGTACCTCCTTATTATATAATAGATGGAGAATATATAAAATATATAAATTTAATGATACATTTTAACAGATATAAATCATTTAATAATTGGTTATATGATATGGAAACTGGAATAAAACGAAATAAAAAAGAATTTATTGATATGTTTAAAAGTTATGCTGGAGAAATAAATAATTTCATAAATTAATTATTTCTTTTGTTTGATTGTGATTTCATTTGAATCTTTTTCCATAATAATAATGTCTAATTTACTATTTACTATCATTAAATAATTTAAAATTTTATATTGTTTTGTCATTCTATTTTTTTAAATAAATCTTATCTATTGTTAAAAGTTTTATACTTTGGATATATAATATATGAAATAATACACTACTTTATAGTATACTATGATCTACTTAATTATTTAGTAATTTCCTATAATCTTTTACTACTGACACATATTTAATTAATAATTCTTCGTCTTCTTTGCTCCATTTTTTCAATGTCTTGATAATTCAATATTATTTAATTCATTATTATATATTTTTTATTTATGCTTAAAAAATATATTGTATTATTAGAATATAATTATGACTAAAAATGTTAATAATTTGAATATTAATATTATTAATAAAATAGACAATTATAAATATATATATATATGTGAAAAATGTAGAAATTTATTGGGTAAATGGTGTAGTATAAAACAAGACTTAATCACATGGTCTGATATTAAAATTGAAAAATGTTATTGTGATAATATTAATGATTTTGATAATTTTGATAATTTTGATAATTTTGATGAAAAATCTGATTTAAAATTATATGATAAGAATTGGGATAAAATTTATAATAAGGTTATATATAAAAAAAATAATTAACATTTAACAACTTGTAGTATCTTCTTGTACTTTCCAAGAAACATTTTGGTTAGAAAAATATTGCGGTGTTACATATTGTGGTGTTACATATTGCGACATTCCATATGGTTGATTTTGATAATATTGTTGTGTTTGAACAGCTTGTTGTTGAGTTTTAAAATCTATTAGTTCATTAATATTGTCGGGATAAATAGTTTGTAGATTATAAGTAGGATATTGAGAAGTTGTTGTATATTGTGGAGTCATAACAAAAGTTGGAAAATACATATTATTATATATCTATATATTAGTTATTTCTTATATATTTTATATTTAATTAATATATAAATAATTAAATATTTTATAACATTAAATATATTATTTAGAACATTCGCGCATATATACGAGAAGTTCATTTTTTTCATTCAAAATTTTATGAGTATTAATTACTTTTAAGTTTGATCTTGATAGTATATGGGGTATATCTGAAAAGAAACTATTAGAAAGAGACAATAATTTATCATCATTATCATCATCATCAATAATTTTTGAAATATTATTAAGGTGAACTTGACCTTTTTCAATTTGGTTTGCGGATAAAATACCGAGTGGGAAAATATTATGAGAATGCATCATTCTTATATAGGTTTATATATTAAATATAAACATCAATTTTTTATTTTTTATACAAATAAAATAAAAAATGTTTACAATTGTAATTCTAAAATATAAAAAAAATGATATAATTATAATTTGATATATTCAATATGATAAATAAATATGATAAATCTTGTTTTGAAGAGTTAATTAAATATATTTCAATTGTAGAAAAAGAAGAATATAAAGATTATATTTTAAAAAAAATATATAAAAAAGATTATAATATTGATTATAATAAAATAATATTTAATAAATATTATTAACGAAAAAAATGATATTAATAATGTATAAATTATTATTCTAAATATGGAAAATTACTTAGATATACTTACATATGATAATATAGAATATATATTAGAGTTAATTACTTATAATATTGAAATTACTATTAATTTAGTCAATAATAAAATAAATAAATTGAATAATAAATTGAAACCTTTACAAATTAAATATTATGACGAGTATGACATTTATAATAATTATACAAATATCAAATATGATTATGTAAATTATTGTATATGTAAATATTTATTTAAAAGTATTGAAAAATATAGTTATATAATTTTAATAAATAAATATGACGATTTTTTCGGTAGCATAGAAGGTAAGACATTTATTAGTAAAAAAATGTACAACCCAACATATTTAGATATACTTATAGAAGCTAATAAATCTGTAATTATTACTGGAGATTATCATCGCACCTTCTTAGAAGGTTTAAAAAAAATTAAAAACAATGAAATAAAAAATTATATTGGTATAAATCCTGAAAAAAATATAAATTATTACGAATTCGTATATTATTACGAATTCATATTATGTGATTCTGTGTCTAATAACCACGATTAAGATAAAAAAAATCTTTTTTTTTAATTTTATTCAAACATATTTATTACTTTTAGAATATGGATCATTTTTTTCAAATTGTTTTTATATTCAATAAATCATTGCACCAATTATATTAATAATTAATTATAAATATTTTAAAAATTTTTGTTTGTATATATATATTCAATTACCTTTAAACCCACCACCTGGTTGAATAACTCTACCACCTCCTTGATGTGTTGGTTTTAAAGAAGTGTAATAATTTTTAATATTTGTTAATTTATCTTTATTATATTTATTTTTTTGATTAATTTCAATATAATTAATAATATTATCTTTATTTACATTTTTGTTATTTTTTTTTTTATTATTATCTTTTAAAGTATTGAATTTAGAATTAGCATTTTTTCTCATTTGATTTTTTTGACCGAATGTAACCATGTTATAATATATATATATATAATAATTAATCATTTTTTTATACATCTTCTTATAATTTTTTAAAATTTAAATTTTTTTTTATTCTATAATCAAAAGCTTCTATTCTATAATTTTCAAAAGTATATTTCAATTTAAAGTAATTATTCATTAGAAAAGTTGCTAAAATCTTGCTATTGAAGATTTCTTCATCGCAATCATTTTTATCTGCTCTAATTTTAATTGCATTAAAATTACTACCATATTCATTGATAATATCAATATAGCTATTGCTATTATCAATCTGTTCTTCAATAAGATTTTTTAATATAATATTGTATTTATCTTGATCTTTAATATCTTTAATTATAATAATTTTTTTAATAATTTTTACTTCATTCATTAAAGCATATTGAATAGATAACTCAACTTGTTTTAATGACATAGTGGTAATAAAAACTATATAATAAATAATCATTTTTTAACAAAGGTATATAATTAAAAAAATATCAAAATATCAAAATAAACCCATGTATCCCTTCTTCTCTAATTTTATTAATTTTTGAACTTTAATAGTATCGTTGTAAGTAAATTTTGTAAAATCTAATTTATCTATCATTTTATATATTTTACAAGATTTTTTCTTTTTATCTTTACATAATTTTTTTTATTACAATTAATTAATTTAGATGAATTTTTAAAAATTTCATTCATTTCATTACTATATTTTTTCATTAAATTATTCATATATTATTACTTTCTCCTATTATATAATTATATAAATAAATGATTAATTGTAATATTACATATATTATATATGTTTTGATAAAAGAATAACATATTTAGAATGAAAAAAAAAACATGAAAATATCTTTGAAAATAAATATTACGAGATAAATACTGATATATTATTAACTACCTACTTAATACCTATTATAAACTCAAAATATCTAATATTTTTTTCAGGTACTATACCAACATAATCATATACTTTATCTGGAAATATTTCTGTTAATCCATTTAAGAATGTATGATGTTTATCTAGAGTTCTTAATTTAGATTTATTAGCTTCTACTATAATTTCAAAATAAGTTGGATTTGACAATTTTTCTGATATATATGTACTACCAGTATAAAAACAATATTTATCATTCCAACTATAAATTAAAACTATATCTCCTTTTACTTTAAAATTTTTAAATAAATATTCATCTATACAATAAGTAATATAACCATAAGATATATATATATATTCATGGTCTTCATCTAAATAATATTTATCTATATATAATAGTCTTAATTTATTTTTTAATTTATTAACATTTTTTATTAATTTATTTAAATCTTTTTTATAATCATTTTCTACTAATTCTAAAATTTTTTCTATTAAATCATCTGTTAGTAAATCTAAATAATTCATATTAATAATATTATACTTATTTAGGTATCAATTTTTATTTTTAATTTTTTTATGATTTTGATTTTTAAAAGTATTAAGATCTTCTAATTCTATTTTATATTTTTTACACAATTCTGATTCATTACCTTTATTTTTAATAATAATATTCATAATTTTACATTTAATACTTTGAATACT
>MDTF01018137.1_pt1 | contig 34302 bp, 29 predicted proteins | sample 811191 | NCBI WGS metagenome assembly MDTF01 (sample SAMN05326649, study PRJNA326480) | marine metagenome | isolation source: seawater | place: Southern Ocean | collected 2011 | reverse complement strand
GAAATGATTGATAATGGGCTACAAGGTGTAGAATTTATTGCTGTAAATACAGATGCACAAGATTTAAAACGTAGTAAAGCAAAAGCTAAAATACAAATAGGATTAAATTTAACAAAAGGTTTGGGTGCAGGAGCTAAGCATGACATTGGTCAAGCAGCCGCAGATGAATCTTTGAATGAAATTGTTAATACTCTACAAGGGTCAAATATGGTTTTTATTGCTGCTGGTATGGGTGGTGGAACTGGAACAGGAGCCGCACACGTTATTGCTAGGGCCGCAAAAGAACTAAATATTTTAACAGTAGGTGTTGTTACGCTTCCCTTCTTATACGAAGGTCCTTCAAGAATGAGAAGAGCTCAACAAGGTCTTGAAGAGTTGAGAAAACATGTGGATACAATTATTGTAATTCCAAATCAAAATTTATTTAAAATTGCAAACGAACAAACTACCTTTAAAGAATCGTTTCATCTTTCAAACAATGTTTTGATGCATGGAGTTCAAAGTGTGACCGATCTAATGGTTAGACCTGGCATAATAAATTTAGATTTTGCTGATGTTGAAACAGTAATGGCCTCAATGGGTAAAGCCATGATGGGCACAGGAGAAGCTGAAGGAGATGGAAGAGCAATGAAAGCTACAGAAATGGCAATAAGCAATCCTTTAATAGATGACTATACTCTCAAAGGTGCAAAAGGATTATTAGTAAATATCACAGGTGGTGACGATCTTAAATTATTTGAAGTGGATGAAGTGGTAAATAAAATAAGAGCAGAAGTTGATTCAGAAGCAGAGGTAATTATTGGTGCAATACAAGACCCTTCTCTTGATGGTAAAATTAGAGTTTCAATTGTTGCAACAGCTCTCGATGGACAACAGCCTGAAAGCAAATCTGTAATTAATATGGTTCACAGAATACAAAATAGAAATCCAGGATATTCTGATTTTGTAAATGCAGGATCAGCACAATCATTTAATTTCTCACCAACAATGTCTAACCCCATTACACATGGTGCAAATGCATTAAAGTTAGAGAACGAGATTGTTTCAGAGTCAGAAAAAAGCACTACATCGTCACAAACGTTAAATGAGCAAGTTTTGAGTACTCAGGAAGCTGAAGCAGAAAGCATAGTTGAAAATAATCAAGCAAATGATTACGAGCAATCTTTTGCTGAAGAGGTCTTAAGTGATATGGGAACAGATGAAGAGATCATTTCAGCAGAAACAGAAAATACTTCTAATGGATTGGAAAATTTTGGTGTTGAGGAAGAATCTGCACCAGATTTATTCAGTTCTGATAATGATAGTGCAGATCCTCAAGACTTATTACCAACTGAAACTAATGAAGGTTCTTCTGATGAAGATGATTTAGAAATTCCAGCATTTTTAAGAAGACAAAAGAATTAATGGTATTAAAAAAAATAAATGATAGCCACCATAATACCAGATGTGAGAAATCATTACCCGGTATTGCTAAGTGAATTAATTAGCATTATTACCCCTCAATATGGTGGCACATTCATTGACTGCACATTTGGTCAGGGTGGATATTCAAAAAAAATTTTAGATTTTGATACAACAAAAGTAATAGGTATCGATAGGGATACAGAAAGTTCAAAAAAAGCACAAGAAATTCAAAATAGATTTAAAGACAGATTTTTATTCAAAAATATCAAATTTAGTGATCTTGATAATCTAAAACTTAAAGATGAAAATGTAAAAGGAGTAATTTTTGATTTAGGGTATTCTTATACCCAAATAAAAGATCCTAAAAAAGGTCTCTCATTTGAATCTGTTGGAGAGCTTAATATGAAAATGGGTATTAATGATTTTTCAGCAAAAGAAGCTATTAATTATTTGGATGAAAAAGAGCTTGAAAAAATATTTAAATATTTTGGAGAAGAAAAAGAGAGCAAAAGAATTGCACATAATATTGTTTTAGATAGGAACTCTCGAGAAATAACTACAGAAGAATTAGTAAGAATAATAGAATCTTCTAAAAGAAAAAAAAACTACAAAACACACAGTGCAACAAAAATTTTTCAAGCGTTAAGAATATTTGTAAACAAAGAAATTAGTGAATTAATTTATGGACTTATTAATGCTGCAAAAGTTCTTAAGAAGGATGGTGTAATAGCTGTTGTTACATTTCATTCACTTGAAGATAAAATTGTAAAGTATTTTTTTAAAAGCTTGTCAGAAAATAAAAGTATTTCAAGATATATGCCAAAAGGTGATGAGCAAGTTAATCTTTTTAAGCTAATTAATAAGAAACCAATAAGACCATCTGAAAAAGAAGTTAATGAAAATCCACCATCAAGATCGGCAAAATTAAGATACGTAGTGAAAAAAGAAGACTTTTATGACTTTGAGACAGATATCTTGGACAAGTTTAATTATCTGCTTGAAATTGAAAATTTTTCAAAAAAATTATGAAAAAAATAGCATTATTAACTATTTTACTCTTAATATTGACCACATCATTAATAAAGAATTCTACAAAAGAAATAGAAGATAAAATTTTCACAATAAATGAAAATATTAGATCGTTAAAAGCAGAATTTGGTGATGAAATGCTAGAGTATAATTATTTAAGCTCTCCAAAAAAATTAATTCAATTCCAGTCTCTATATTTTGAAAATGATTTAACAAAGATTGATATCACTGAGATTAAAAACATAGATTTAAATAATAATGATTTAGAAATAACAGATTTTATAAACAAAGTGCAGATTAATGACTAGAAAAAAAAATGAAAATATAATCTTAGAGGAATATGAAAATGAATTTTCATATCAAAAAAGTAAGTCAAATTTGAATATTGAGTTTAATAGAGTAGCTTTTATTTTCTTCGTTTTTTTAACAATTTCAATAATTTATTCAATACAACTCTTACACCTTGGTTCGTTAAAATCTGAAACAGGAAAGATACAATCTACAATCAATAAAAAAAATTATAGAGCAGATATCGTTGATAGAAATGGAAATTACTTAGTTAAGACAGTTAGTACAATCAACATTGGTGTTAGACCTAAAAAAGTAATCGATAAAAAACATTTATTGTTAATGTTAAAATACATATATGGAAATAACGATTTTCCCAAAATTCAAAAAAAATTAAATAAGAATAAATTCTTTTATTTAGAAAAAAATATTACCCCAAAAAGATATGAAGAGCTTATGTTACTTGGGGATAATTCAATATCATCAGAAGAGAGCTTAATAAGACTATATCCACAAGAAAACTTATTTAGTCATATTATTGGACAAATAGATGATGAAAATAATGGAATATCAGGAATAGAAAAATCATTTGATTTGCAATTAAAAAAGATAAAAAAACCACTTAAGTTAACACTCGATACTGATATTCAGTTTTTAATAAGAAAAGAATTAATGAAATTTCAAGAGATATTTAGAAGCAAAGGAAGTGCGGCTATTTTAATGAATGTAAATAATGGTGAAATATTCTCAATGGTTTCTCTACCTGATTTTAATCTTAATAAGAGAGAAACAATTAATGATGTTAACTATATTAACAGAGTAACAAAAGGAACTTACGAATTAGGTTCAGTTTTTAAAACTTTCACAATCGCATCAGGACTCAATGAAGGATTAATAGAACCAAATACAGAATTTTTAGGATCAAAAAAATTCATTAAATGTGGAAAAAAATATCGAATCCGAGAATATGACGATAAAATGTTGTCAGATTTAACTGTAGAACAAATTTTAGTAAGATCGGGTAACGTAGGGTCAGTTAGAATTATAAAAAAGATAGGAATAAAAAAACATAAATCGTTTTTAAAAAAAATTGGTATCTTAGATAAGATTGAGTTTGATATCGAGGAAGTGGGAAGACCACAGTCAATAAATTGGGAAGAAGGTTGTAAATTAGAAACCATTGCATTTGGTCATGGTATAACAACTACAATCTTACAAATAGCAAAAGGTTATTCAATTATTACAAATGGAGGGTATGATATCAAGCCAACGTTAATAAAAAAAAATGTAGAAAAAAAAGATAATAGAGAAAAAATTTTAAAGAATAATGTTTCGAAAAAAATAAACCCTATTCTCAGAAAAGTTGTTACAGAAGGTACTGCAAAGCTTGTAAATGTTAAGGGTTATCAAGTTGGTGGTAAAACTGGAACAGCGGAACAGCCAATTAAAGGGACATATTCTAAAATTAAAATCAATACACTTGCATCAATCTTCCCAACAGAAAACCCTAAATACGTTTTGGTTGTAATGTTTGAGTCACCAAAACTAGCTAGTGACTATGTTTATGAATATAGACATAAAAAAGGGTCGTTTATAGGCACTCCTTTTAATACAGCAGGATGGACATCAGTTGAGGTAGCAGGCAAGATCATAGAAAAAATTGGGCCTATTTTAGCCACAAAATATATAGAAAATTAATTTATTCATGCTGATTGGTAATTTTTTTAAGGAAGTAAAATCAAAATTTAAAAGACACTATTTTTCTGGAGTTAGCTTTAGTAGTTCAAAATGCAAACAGAATAATATCTTTTTTGCAATCAAGGGAAATGAAATAGATGGAAAAAAATATATAGAAGAAGCAATAAAAAAAGGTGCGAAAACAATTATCTCAAACAAAAAATTTGAAGGTTTAAAAAAAAAAATACTCTATATAAGATCGAGCAATACAAGAAAGTTACTATCTGAAACTGTATATAAGATATGTAAGAATAAACCAAAAAACTTAATTGCAGTAACTGGCACTAATGGCAAATCGTCGATAGCAGATTTTTATTTACAAATATTAAAGCTAAATAAAAAGAAAGTAGCATCAATTGGAACATTAGGTGTTAATACAGGGAGTAATAAAAATAACACATCAAATACTACATTAGATCCCATTGAGTTAAGTTCACATTTAGAAAAAATTAAAAAACAAAAAATTGAAAATGTAATACTGGAAGCTTCAAGCCATGGACTAAAACAACATAGATTAGATGGTTTAGAATTTACGACAGGGATTTTTACTAATTTATCACACGATCATTTAGATTATCACAAAAATTTCAATGATTATTTAAAATCAAAATTATATTTATTTAAAAAATTAATTAAAAAAAATTCAAATATAATTACTGATATTGAAATTAAAGAATACAAAAAGATAAAAAAAATATCTTTAAAAAAAAATTTAAATATTAGCACAATTTCTAATGATAAGAGTGACCTGGTTATAATTAATCACAAATATTTTTACGACAAACAATCAATTGAAATTAAATATAAAAATGTAAAATATAAATTTGAAACATGCTTAATAGGAAAAATACAAATTAAAAATATCTTAATGGCAATGCTTGCAGCAGAAAAGAGTGGACTAAATTTCAAACAAATAAATAATGTAATTAATAAAATAAAACCAGTCAGTGGAAGATTAGAGCAAATTGGAAATATTAAGAATAGGTCTAAAGTTATATTAGATTATGCTCACACACCAGATGCTCTTAAAATATGCTTACAAAATTTAAAAGAACAATTTAAATATAAAAAAATTTCTATTGTTTTTGGTTGTGGTGGCAATAGAGATCAATCAAAGAGATCAATGATGGGTAAAATTGTTAACAATTATTGTGATAGCATATATTTAACAGATGATAACCCACGGAAAGAAAACCCAAAAAAAATAAGATTAACAATTAAAAAGAAGATTAAAAAATCAAAAGTTTATGAAATACCAAATAGATCTATGGCTATTAAAAAAGCTGTATTAGACCTTAAAACTGGAGATATTTTGATTGTTGCTGGCAAGGGTCATGAAACTATTCAAGATTATGGCATAGAAAAAAAATTATTTTCTGACAAAAAAGAAATATTAAAAAATATTAAAATAAAAAACAAAAATTTATCTAGTGATATTAGATTAAATATCTTAAAGGAAATAAGTGGATCAAATAATTTTTCTTTAAAGACAAAAATTAATAATATCTCTATCAACTCAAAAAGAATAAAAAAAAATGATATATTTTTTGCAATTAAAGGTAAAAAAAAAGATGGTAACTTATTTGTAAAAGAGGTTTTTAAAAAAGGTGCATCTTTAGCTATAGTCAATAGATCAAATCAAAAACAAAAACAAAAACAAATTATAGTTAAAGATACCTTAAAATTTTTAACAAAAGCCTCTTCAGTATTAAGGGAAAATACATTTAGTAAAATTATAGCCATTACAGGAAGCTGTGGTAAAACCTCTTTAAAAGAATTAACGGGTACAGCTCTTAACAAGATTAGCAATACCACATATTCTCCCAAATCATTTAATAATAAGTTTGGTGTTCCTGTAAGTTTATTTAATCTAAAACAAAATGATGATTTTGGTATTTTTGAAATTGGAATGGATAAAAAAGGTGAAATAGATTTTCTGTCAAAAATTATTAAACCAGATGTTGGTGTTATTACAAATGTTTCTTATGCTCATGCAAAAAATTTCAAAAATATTAAACAAATAGCTCTGGCTAAATCTGAAATAATTAATAATATAAAAAGTGGTGGTAGTTTGATTTTAAATGCAGATGACTTTTTTTATGATTTTCACAAAAAAATAGCAAAAAAAAAAAAAATTAAGATCTATTCCTTTAGTTTAAAAAAAAAGAATTCCGATGCCAACTTAAATTTTGTTAAGAAAGAAAAGTTAAAATATAAAGCATCTATAAATATATATAATACCAAAAAAACTTTTTATATTAATTCAAATTTTGAAAGTGATATAAAAAATTTATTAGCTTCAATTTTGATTATATCAATTTTTAAAAATATTTTAAAATTAGATAAAAATATATTTTATAATCAGAAAATACCTAATGGGCGAGGAGATATTTCGAAGATAAAAATGTATAAAAAATCTTTTTATCTTATAGATGAAAGTTACAATTCAAATCCACTATCATTAAAATCTGCGTTAAAAAATTTTGATATGATCAAGGTGAATAATTCTAAAAAACATCTAATACTTGGAGATATGCTGGAACTGGGCGTGCATTCAAAAAAATTACACTTGGTAATTAGCAAAGACATAAATAACACAACTATTAATAATGTTAATGTTATTGGCAAATATATGAAAGAGACTTATAAAAATCTTAAAAAGACTAAAAAAGGTTTAATCCTAAAAAATAAATCGGAAATAATTAATTTGATTAAAAGTAGTATAAATAATAATGATTATTTAATGATTAAGGGTTCAAATTCTACAGGTCTTAACAAGTTAACAAACGACATAAAAGCAGGAAAAATTAATGCTTTATAGTTTTATTTTAGAATTAGTGGATAAATATTCATTTCTTAATGTTTTTAAATATCTTACTTTTAGAACTGGACTAGCAATGTTCACATCTATGCTAGTAGTTTTAATTGTTGGAACACCCTTTATTAACTTTTTTTCTGCAAGACAAATTTTGGACCCAATAAGAGAAGATGGACCAACAGATCACATCATAAAAAAAATAGGTACGCCTACAATGGGCGGGGTATTGATACTTTTTGGTTTGTTTTCAGGAATTCTTTTATGGGGTGATTTATCTAATAGCTATATTTGGTTTTTACTTTTTATAGTAACGGCCTTTGGCCTGCTTGGAGCGTACGATGATTATCAAAAAATTAAATTTAAAAACTCATCTGGTATTTCTTTTAAATTTAAAATTATCACACAAATTTTAATAGCTATTATGGGTATACTTATGTTGAGTCATTATTCTCAAAATGAAGAATTAACTAATTTATATTTTCCTTTTTTTAAAAATTTAATAATAAATCTTGGTTGGTTTTTTATACCCTTCTCTGTATTTATAATTGTAGGCTCTTCAAATGCAGTAAACTTGACAGATGGGCTTGATGGTTTAGCAACCGTTCCCGTTATATTAGTTGCAGGTTGTTTTGCTTTTATTAGCTATGTAACAGGCAATGTAGTTTTTTCAGAATATTTACAAATACCTTATATTCAGGGCATGGGTGAAGTTTCGATTTTTTGTGGATCAATCATAGGTGCTTGTTTAGGCTTTTTATGGTTCAATGCTCCACCAGCTAAAATATTTATGGGTGATACTGGATCATTGGCACTTGGAGGGTCACTGGGAGCTATTGGAATAATCACAAAACATGAAATTGTTTTAGCAATAACAGGAGGATTATTTGTTCTCGAAGCTGTATCGGTTATTATTCAAGTATTGTCATTTAAATTAACAGGAAAAAGAGTCTTTAGAATGGCACCTATTCATCATCATTTCGAAAAAAAAGGTTGGGCAGAATCTACTGTAGTGATCAGGTTTTGGATTATTTCAATAATACTTGCAATGATAGGGTTAGCGACATTAAAATTAAGATAATGTTAAATAATAAAAATATCTTTTGTAAAAAAAAGATTTTAATTTATGGATTAGGTAAAAGTGGCCTATCTGCATATAAATTTTTAAAAAAAGAAAATGAAATTTATCTATACGATGATAAAAAAATTAACAATAGAGAAATTAAATTAAAAAAAAAAATAATAATTCAAAAGCAAATAACATCAAAAAGGATTGATCATATAATAATTAGTCCTGGTATTAATATTAATAAATGCAAACTAAGTAAGTTTCTAAAAAAAAATTTAGACAAAATTAATACAGATTTAGATGTTTTTTTTAGTAAATATGGTAAAAATAAAAATATTACTATTACAGGTACAAATGGAAAGTCTACTACTTCAAAAATTTTGTATGAGGTTTTAAAACAAGAAAAAAAGGACGTTCGATTAGTAGGAAATATAGGAAATCCTATCTTATTAGAAAAAAATATAACGAATAAGACCATTTTTGTAATAGAAGCTTCCTCTTATCAATTGGAATATAGCAGGCTTTTTAGGTCAAAGATTGCTGCAATATTAAATATTTCACCCGATCATTTAGAAAGACACAAAACATTAAAAAATTATATTAAGGCAAAATTTAGATTAATAAAAAATCAGACAAAAAAAGATTATGCGATTTTAAATACAAATAATTATTATATAGAGCAACAAGTAAAATTACAAAAATTTCCCTGCAAGATAATTAGAATAAAAAAGAAAATTAAATCTGTAGTTCTAAAAAAAATAAATAACCCATACTTTATGACTGAGGGTAATAAAGAGAATTTATCAATTGTTTTTGAGATTGCTAAAATATTTAAAATTAAACATCAAAATTTAATGAACATACTGACTAATTTTAAGGGACTAAAATACAGACAAGAAATAATTTTTAAATCAAAAAACTTAACTATTATTAATGACTCAAAAGCAACTAGCTTTTCTTCATCGGCAAGTATTTTAAAGTCAATATTAAATGTTCATTGGATAGTTGGAGGCTTGCCTAAAACAAAAGATAAGTTTTTATTAACTAAAAAAAATTGTAAAAGTTTTAAAGCATATATTTTTGGAAAAAATAAAAGTTTTTTTATAAGAGAATTCAAAAGGGTAATAAAATTTGAGTATCATTCAAACTTAAAAATTTTAATCAAAAAAATTTTTTTAAATATCAAAGAACACAAAAGAGATGAGCATCAAACCATTCTTTTCAGTCCTGCGGCAGCTTCATTTGATAGTTTTAAAAACTTTGAAGAAAGAGGAAAATATTTTAATAATCTTATTAAAGAGATAAATAATGTTAAGTGATAATTCAATTTATAGATTTTATCATGGATGGTGGAACAATCTAGATAAAACAATATTTTTATTGGTAATTTTATTATTTAGCTTGGGTCTATTTTTCTCTTTTGCATCAACGTCATTAATTGCATCCGATAAGTTAGAAACTAATAATTATTTTTTCTTTTTTAAACACTTGGCATATATTTTTCTTGGAATAATTATTTTAATATTTTTTTCGTCTTTGAGTGAGAAGAATCTGTTTAAAATTTCAATTTTTTTATTTTTTATTTCTTTATTTTTTTTATTTTTAGTGCCAATAATTGGTACAGAGGTTAAGGGAGCAAAAAGGTGGGTTGATTTATTTTTTTTACCAAGATTTCAGCCTATTGAAATTGTTAAACCTTTTACTATAATATTTCTTGCCACTATTTTAAGTAGTCAAAAAAATATTCATATATACTATAAATATTTTTTTAGTTTTATTGTAATCACTCCAATATCAATCTTGTTGATGATGCAGCCAGATATTGGTCAAACATTAATTATTTTTTTATCCTGGTTAACCTTAGTCTTTATTTCAGGAATAAGTCTTCTTGTATTTTTCACTTTTTTTAGTATTTCTCTCGGAACTTTAATTTATATTATTTTTTTCATACCAAAATTTGAATATATCAGAAATAGAATAGACTCTTTTTTTAACCCAGCTACAGGAACACATGCCGCTCAAGGAGAAAAGTCAGTAGAAGCCATCTCAAGTGGTGGTTTTTTTGGAAAAGGAATAGGTGAAGGCACGTTAAAGAATAGAGTTCCTGAGGCTCATACCGACTACATAGTTTCTGTAATATCTGAAGAATTTGGTGTCGTTGTTGTTATTTTATTATTAGTTATCTTTTTGTTTTTTATTTACTGTGTATTTAAAAAAATATATTTGGAAATTAATGAAAAAATCAAATTAGTTTTAGTGGGTGTAATAACTCTTATTCTATTCCAGGCATTAATCCATATAGGTGTTAACATAAGATTGCTACCAACCACTGGTATGACCTTACCTTTTTTAAGTTATGGTGGTTCTTCTATTGTAGGAGTGTCTATTTTATCTGGAATAATTTTAAATTTAACAAAAAGAAAAATTAATTAATATGAAAAAAAATATTCTAATTAGTACAGGTGGTTCAGGGGGACATGTGGTTCCTGCAACAATTCTTTACAATCATTTAAAAGATGAATTTAATATTTCCATGACCTCTGATAATAGGGGAATGCAATTTTTAGATGGAGATAAATATAATATAAAAATTTTTAATGTACCAAAAATATCAAAAAATATTTTTGTACTGCCTTTTCAAATTTTTTCAATATTACATTTAATTATTAGATCATTCTTTTTTTTAAAAAAAGAGAAAATACAAATATTAATATCAACAGGAGGGTACATGTCTCTACCATTATGTTTTGCATCTAAAATTCTTAATGTACGGTTATTTTTATTTGAACCAAACATGGTTCTAGGTAGATCAAATAAACTTTTTATTGGCTCTTGTAAAAAAATTTTTTGTTATTCAAATAAAATAAAAAATTTTTCAAATAAGTTAAAAAATAAAATTATTATAATTCCACCATTATTAAGAAAAGAGTTTTATGTTGCAAAAATAAACGAAGATATAAATAAAAAAATTAATTTATTGATTATAGGAGGAAGCCAAGGTGCAAAATTATTCGATACTGTTATTAGAGACTCAATAATGGATTTGTCTAAAAAATATAATTTAAAAGTTTTTCATCAAACAAGCTTTAATAATTTTAATAACTTAAAAAGTTTCTATTTACAGAATAAAATTGAAAATGAAGTATTTAATTTTAATGAAGATGTTTTTAAATTTATGAGTAAATCTAATATATGCATCACTAGAGCTGGGGCGTCTACATTAGCCGAGTTAATTTTTTTGAATATACCTCATATTACAATACCGTTATCTACTGCCAAAGATAACCATCAGTTTGAAAATGCATCCTTCTATCAACGGCTTGGTTGTAATTGGATATTTGATCAGGATAAAATCAATAGTACATACCTAAGAGATGAATTAGTTAATATTATTGAAAATAAAGAAGAATGTTTAGCTAAAAAAAAGAATATGAAAGATTTTAGCTATCAAAATTCATGGAATAATATAAATCAAAAAATTATAACTACTATTAATGAAAATTGAATTAGCAAAAACAGAAATTATACATTTTGTCGGAATTGGTGGCATTGGTATGAGTGGCCTTTCATTGATAATGAAGGGAATGGGTTTTAATGTTCAGGGTAGTGATATTTCTAATAACAAAAACATAGATCGTCTTAAAAAAAATAAAATAAAAATTTCCATTAAACATACTAAGAAAAATATTGAAAAAGCCACTATTTTAGTTATTTCTTCAGCAATCAAAAAAAATAACCCTGAGTTAATTGAAGCAAAAAGAAAAATAATCCCAGTTTACAAGAGAGGAGAAATGTTAGCGCATATAGTTTCTTTAACCAAAAATATTGTAGTTACTGGATCCCATGGCAAAACGACAACAACATCCTTGTTAGCTTCAATATTTTCTGGCACAAAATTAGATCCTACAATTATTAATGGTGGTGTACTGAATTCATTAAATAATTCAGCAAAACTAGGAAAAAGTGATTGGTGTTTATTGGAAGCTGATGAGTCAGATGGCAGCTTCATACATGTTCCACCAACATATTCAATTGTCACAAATATTGACAGAGAACATATGGATTTTTATAAATCTATGACTGATCTTAAAAATTTATTTATAAAGTTTATTAATAAAGTACCTTCATTCGGAAAATCATTTATTTGTATTGATGATAAAAACAATATTGATTTATTAAAAAAACTTAAAATAAAAAATTATTACACTTATGGAACTAATCCAAAAGCTCAATTTTATATTAACAATATAAAACAGGTAAAAAAATTTTCAGAGTATGATTTATCAATTAAGCTACCAGGAAAAAAAAACATATTGATTAATAAAATTAGAATTCCTCTTTTAGGAATTCATAATATTAGAAATTCTACAGCCGCCGCAGCAGTAGCCTTAACTATTGGCATATCAAAAAAGATTATTAAAAAAGGATTAAATAAATTTAAAGGTGTCCAAAGAAGATTTAACAAGGTATTTACATATCGAGAGACAAATTTTTATGATGACTATGCTCATCATCCAACAGAAATTAAAGAACTTTTAAATGGAGTAAGGGCAGCTTACAAAAAGAATGAAATAATTTGTGTATTTCAACCTCATAGAATATCAAGATTAAAAGATCTTAAGAAAGAATTTAGTTTATCATTTAAGAAAGCTGATACTGTAATTTTGTGCCCAGTATATGCTGCAGGAGAAAAGATGAAGTTAGGATTTAATTATAGTAATTTTGCAAGAGATATTATTAAAAATTCAAAAGTAAGATTATTTTTGGTTAACAATGAATATGAATTAGCCAAATTTATAAAAAGTAATATTTATGGAAAGAAAATAGTAATTGGAATGGGAGCTGGGACTATTTCAGCTTGGATGAGAAAATTACCAAAATTAATATAATGTTTATTGAAGAAATAAAAAAATTTTCTAATACGATCAATAGTAAATTTTATTTTGATTATGACCTCAAAAAAAGTAATTGGTTTAATATTGGTGGTAAGACAAAAGTTTACTTTAAACCAGAATCTCTTTCTGATTTAGTATTATTCTTAAAAAAATTTGGTTTAAATGAAAAAATTTATATTTTAGGTGCTGGCTCAAATACTCTTGTTAGTGATCATCTATTTGATGGAATAGTCATTAAATTAGGAAAAAATTTCTCAAATATTTCATTATTACCTAATGATATTATTGTTGCAGGTAGTGCTTGCACTGACAAAAAATTATCTGAATTTGCATTAAATAATGGAATAGGTGGTTTTGAATTCTTAGCTTGTATACCTGGAACTATAGGGGGTGGTTTAAAAATGAATGCTGGTTGTTTTAATAAAGAATTTAAAGATATATTAATTTCGATACAAGCAATTGATAGACAGGGAAGAGTTATAGCAATACCTGCTGATAAAATATTATTTGAGTATAGAAATAATGATCTATCTGATGATTTAACTTTTTTAAGCGCATCTTTTAAGGGAGAAAAAAAAGATAAAGGAATAATTGAAAAAGAAGTAATAGAACTAAAAAATAGAAAAGACAATGCTCAGCCCACCAAAATTAAAACAAGTGGAAGCACGTTTAAAAACCCCATCAATCAAACCAACAAGAAAGTTTGGGAGCTGATTAAGGAATCGGTGCCACTTGATTTAAAGTTCGGTGATGCATGTATTTCCACCAAACACTGTAACTTTTTTGTAAATAAAAATAATGCTAGCTTTAAAGATATGAATAAATTAATCGAATTTGTTAGAGATAGTGTTGAAGAAAAAACAGGAATTAAATTAGAAAAAGAGATTAAAATATTGGAATAGCTATGAAAAAAAAAATCTTAGTTCTGTGCGGAGGAATATCAAAAGAACGACTAGTAAGTTTAGAAACTGGAAAGGAAGTGGCAAAAGAATTAAAAAAAAATGGATATAAGGTTATTATCTCTGAACCCAACATTGATTTATCAAAAAAGATAAAACTTAATAAACCAAGCATAGTTTTTAATGCTTTGCATGGTCAATTTGGTGAAGATGGTTACATTCAAACAATAATGGAGTCTCAAAAAATTCCTTATACGCATTCAGGTGTACTGGCGTCATCAATAGCAATGGATAAAGAAATTTCTAAAAAAATATTTATAAAAAATAAAATACTAACACCAAAATATATTAAATTTACCTTTAAAAAAGATGAGCCAAATATTATTAAAAAAATTGAAAAAAAGTTAAAATTTCCTGTTGTTATTAAACCTATAAACGAAGGGTCAAGTGTACATGTTTATATTTGTAGTAAAAAAAATATTATAAAAAATTTAAAAATATTAAGCATGTATAACGAAATTTTAATTGAAGAATTCATAGCTGGAAGAGAAATTCAGGTAGCAATAATGGGAAATAAAAAACTTGGGGCAATAGAGCTAAAACCTAAAAGAAAATTTTATGACTACGAGGCAAAATATAACCCAAATGCAAATACAGAGCACATAATACCAGTAAATTTAAGCAAAAAAAATTTAAAAAAAATTACTGACATTGCTTCTAAAGCTCATAGAGTTGTTGGGTGTAGAGGAGTCACTAGATCTGATTTTAAGTTCTATAAAAGAAAATTTTATTTATTAGAAATTAACACACAGCCAGGCATGACTAAATTATCATTAGTGCCAGAGATAGCAAAATTTGCTGGTATAAGTTTTATAAAATTAATTGAATGGATTTTAAAAGATGCATCGATTAATAGATAAAAAAAATAGGATAGTAATGTATTTAATATTTTTATTAATATTAAGCACTACAAGTAATAAAACTATAAAAAATGAACAAAAATATTTTACCAGAATTAATAAAATTAATGTGACGGGATTATCAGTTAATGATAATTTACAAATTACAAATAAGTTAAATAATCTTTTTTATAAAAATATTCTTATAATTGGAAAAAAAGAAATTAAAAAAATAATCTCTGAATTTAATATTATAGAGGAGTATAATATTAAGAAAATTTATCCTTCAAAGTTAAACATAAGCATTAAACCTACTAAAATTATTGCAAAAATTTCAGGAAATAAGGAATTATTAGTTGGATCTAACGGAAAACTTATAACAGCAGAAATAACTGATAAAACATTACCTTATGTATTTGGTGAATTTGATTCTATAAAATTTTTGAATTTTAAAGAAAAAATTGAACATTCTAAATTTAATTTTATAGATTTAAAATCCATATTTTTTTATCCATCGAATAGGTGGGATATTTTAACGAATAATAATATTTTAATTAAACTATCTGAAGATGATATGTCGGAATCTCTTAATCTTGCACATAAGATTGTAAATGATAATCAATTTCATGATAACAAACTTATTGATTTAAGAGTTTCTAATCATTTAATTATAAATTGATGAATAATAAAATTTTTTCAGTATACTTTGATTGTGGTTCTTCAAAAATAAGAGCAGGTGCTTTTAATAACAATAATAAAAATAATAGGTTTTACCATGAGAGTGATTTTTTTTCCAATCAATCAAACATTAAATTTGAGATTCAAAAGATTATTACTTCTTTAGAAGATAATACTGAAGAGTATTTAGATGAAATAAATTTAATGATAGATAGTCCAAAAATGCTATCTGTGGGTATTTCAATATCAAAAAAACTTGATGGATCAATATTACAAAAAGAAGATATTAAATTTTTAATACAGGGTGCAAAACAGCAAGTATTAAGAAACTATCCTAATCAAAGCATTATTCACATTATTGTTAAGAATTATAAAATTGATGATGTAGACCATATTTATTTGCCTGATAACATAGATTGTAACTCAATATCTTTAGATATTCTCTTTATATGTCTTCCTAAAGAAATATTAGAATATCACAAAAAAATTTTTTTTAGTTTAGATATATCAATTAATCAAATATTTTGTACCAGCTATGCTAAATCTGTAAATTATAAAGATAATTTTCCACACATACCTAATTTATCATTTATCGATATTGGGTTTAACAAAACATCTATAACTCACTTTATCAAAAATGAAATTTATTTTTTAGACACAATACCAATAGGTGGGAATCATATTACAAAGGATATTTCTAAAGTTTTAAACATCAATCTGCAAGAAGCAGAAAATTTAAAATTATTTTTTGGTAAAAATCAGACACTTTTAAATGAAAAAAAAATTTCTCATGATCTAATTCAGGAAGTAATTTTTGCAAGAGTAGAAGAAATATTAAAATTATCTACAAAATCAATTAAATTAAATCTAACAATATTAGATCAATGGAAAATGATCTTAATGGGTGAGGGTTCAAAAATATTAGATAATAAGTTCAAAGAAAAAATTTATTTTTCAAAAGATATTGATTTACTAGAAGAAACGAAGGAAGATATCTTTCAATCAGCTTTAAAGCTAGCAGATGGATTTAATAAACAGGAGGTTGTAACAGTTCCCAAAAAACAAATAAAACGTGGTTTTTTCGAAAAATTTTTCCATTTTTTTCAATAAAATAGTATTTTCCTGTAACATTTCTTGTTTGTTTTAATCTACTTGATCGATTTATAAGGTTGTTGTGTCAGTTTTAAACCAAAAAACTATTAAAAATGAAATTACCATAAAAGGTGTTGGCCTTCATAGTGGATTAGAAGCAAATCTAACTATTAAACCAGCAAAACCAAATGCAGGTATTATTTTTGTAAGAACTGATATTAAAAAAGACAATATAGTCATACCCGATGTATTTAACGTGAGTAATGCAGCATTTTGCACAACAATTTCAAATGAGGCTGGTGTAAGTGTTTCAACAATTGAGCATTTAATGGGTGCCCTTTATGGAATGGGAGTTGATAATGCCTTAATAGAAATTGACAGCCAAGAAGTTCCAATTTTAGATGGATCAGCAAAAATTTTTGTTCAAAAAATTAATGATGTTGGATTTGAAACAAGCAATGCACCGATAAAAGTTATTAAGATTGAAAAAAAAATTGAGTTTCAAGATGGAAAAAAAATAATTTCAATTGAACCTAGTAAAATAAGTTTAGATATTGATTTTGAACTTAAATATGAAAATAAACTTATAGGAAATCAAAGAAATATAATCAAAGTTTATGAAGCAGATTTAACAGAGGTGTATAATTCAAGAACCTTTTGTTTATTTGAAGATGTTAAAAAATTAAAAGAAATGGGTTTAGCTAAAGGTGGAAGTCTTGATAATGCAATTGTTGTAAAAAATGATAAAATACTAAATGATAAAGGGCTCAGAAACTCCAAAGAATTTGTAAATCACAAAATTTTAGACTGTATGGGTGACCTCTATTTATCAGGTTTTAAGATTATTGGAAAAATAATCTGTTCACAAGGTGGTCATAAACTTACAAATCAATTACTAAGAAAAGTTTTTGAAAATAAAGATAATTTTTCATTATTAGAGATAAAAGAAAAAAATCTACCTCATAGCTTTATTAATAAAGCTTATTTAAAGTCTATCGCATAATTTTTTTTGCTATATATTGGTATTAGTGAAACGAAAATGAAATTTCTATTTAAATTATCAGTATTATTAATAATTGTAACTCTCAACTCTTGTTCAAAAAGTGAAAAAGAAATTTCATCAATACAAGAAATAGATCAAGAAGATGAAATGATATTGGCTTATAGAGAGGGTATTAAAAACCTTGATGAAGGTGATGCGTTTTATGCAGCAAAAAAATTTTTAGAAGCAGAGCTGTTATATCCCCAATCAGATTGGGCACCTAAATCTGCTCTGATGGCTGCTTATTCTTACTATATTCAGGACTACTATATTGAGGCAATATTTAACTTAGAAAGATTTATGAAAACCTACCCTAAAGATAAAAGAATGGATTACGTCCATTATTTACTGGGGATGTGTTTTTATGAAAATATTGAAGGTGAGAAAAAAGATCTAGGGCCACTAATAACCGCGAAAAAAGAATTTAATTTTGTAATTGATAATTACCCAAATACAGATTTTGCCTTAGATGCAAAATTCAAAATTGATTTAATAACTGATATTATGGCATCAAAAGAAATGTACTTAGGGAGACATTATATCAAAAAAGAAAAGTGGATTTCAGCAATTAACAGATTTAAAATTATTTTAAGTGATTATGACACAACAATTTATGCGGAAGAAGCAATTCATAGATTAGTAGAAATTCACTATAAAATTGGCCTTGAAGAAGAATCTAAAAAATACGCAAGTCTTTTAGGTTATAATTATCTTTCGAGTGAATGGTATAAAAAATCTTATAAAATATTTAATAAAAAATATGAAACCCAACAAATTAAAAAAGAAAAGAGTAGATTAATAAAAAAATTCAAAAAACTTTTTTAAATAAATGAATAAATATTCAGAAAGAAAGGTCTATTTAGAAAAAATTAAATTATTACAAAAAAATAATAGGCATTATTATGATAAAGACAAACCTATCATAACAGATCAAGAGTATGATTATTTAAAAAAAGAAATAATTGACTTAGAAAAAAAATTTAAGTTTTTAAAACATAGTCAATCACCTAATCTAATTGTTGGGTTTAAACCCTCTAAAAATTTTAAAAAAGTAAAACATAGAGTTCCTATGCTTTCATTGGGCAATGCTTTTAATGAAGAAGATTTAAAAAATTTTGAAAAAAAAATATTAAATTTTTTAAGTTTAGATAATTCAAATAATATTGAATATAGTGTAGAACCCAAAATAGATGGTATTTCTGCTTCATTAACATATGTAAATGGAAAGTTTTTAAAAGGACTATCGCGTGGAGATGGCAAAGAGGGAGAGGATATTACTGATAATTTAAAAACAATAAAAGATATACCGATAGAAATAAATACAAAAAATTTCCCCAATGAAATTGATATTCGTGGAGAAGTTTTTATTGAAAATGAAGACTTTAAAAAAATTGGTGAAAAATTTGCTAACCCTAGAAATGCTGCATCTGGATCTTTAAGACAGAAAGATTCATCAGCTACTAGCAAGATTCCACTCAAGTTTATTGCATACACACATGGTTACACAAAAAATATGAGCATAAATAATCAAATTGATTTTTTAGATAATTTAGAATTATGGGGTTTTAAAATAAATCCATACAACAAAAAAATTAAAGGTATTGAAAATTTAATTTTGAATCATAAAAATTTAGAAGAAAAAAGAAAAGAGATAGCCTTTGATATTGATGGTGTTGTATATAAAGTAAATAGTTTTGAGTTACAAAAAAGATTAGGTTTTGCAGCTAATGCACCTAGATGGGCTATAGCACATAAATTTTCAGCTAATAGTGGCATATCAGAAATATTAAATATTGAGATTCAGATTGGAAGAACTGGCGCTCTCACACCTGTCGCAAAAATTAAACCAGTCAATATTGGTGGAGTTGTTGTTTCTAATGCAACACTACATAATGAGGATGAAATAATTAGAAAAGATATACGCATTGGAGACACTGTCACAGTGGAGAGAGCAGGAGACGTTATTCCGCACGTAGTTTCTGTAAATATAAACAAAAGGAACAAAAGTTCAAAATTATTTATATTTCCAATTAAATGTCCATCATGTGGTAATAAGACAGTTAAAGACTTTAATGAAATTACAAAAAAAAAAGATGCAGTAAGAAGATGCGTGAGCGAAGGATATAACTGTGAAAAAATTGCTATAGAGAAAATAAAACATTTTGTTTCAAAAGAAGCTTTTAATATAGATGGTTTAGGTAAAAAAATAGTTGAAAATTTTTGGAGTTTAAAATTAATTAGGTTTCCTCAAGATGTCTTCAATTTGAATTACAGTACAATAGAAAAGTTAGAAGGATGGGGAAAATTATCAGTCTCTAATTTGAAATTTTCAATAGATCAAAAAAAAAAAATTTCACTCGAACGATTTATATATTCATTAGGAATTAGACATATAGGTCAAGAGAATGCAAAACTCATAGGAAAACATCTGAAATCTTCAGCTAATTTTTTTAGATTGTCTGCAAATAACGATATAGATAATCTATTAAATATTGATGGAATTGGAGTAACACAAATTAATTCAATTAAAAATTTTTTCTTAAATAAAAAAAATTTAATAGTTTTGAATGAATTAAATAAAAGTCTTTCAATCTCTAGTGTTGTACCAATTAATAAAGAGGGTTTGTTAAAAAATAAAACATTTATGCTTACTGGTAAATTAAATGGAGTTAGTAGAGCTGAAGCAAAATCTTTGATTGAAAAAAATTCAGGAAAAATAATTAATAATGTTAATAAGAAGCTAGACTACTTAATTATTGGTGAAAAACCCACTACTAAAAAAGTTAATTCTGCTAAAGATTTAAATATTAAAATCATAAATCAACAAGAGTGGATGAAAATGCTAAATAAGACTAGCTAACCATTTTCTCTCACTCATATTTAAAAACTTAGAATATGTTGTGTAGATTTTTAAGTGATACTTAAATAGATAATCTTTTTCACTTTCAGTGAGTAAGTTATAATTTATTAAATCTTTTTCTATAGGTGCTAAAGTTAAGTTTTCAAAAAAAATATTATTTTTATTTTTTTTTATGAAGAGTAGATTCTCTATCCTAATTCCGTAGTGACCTTTTTTATAATATCCTGGCTCATTACTTATAATCATGCCCTCTTCAAGTGGAACAGTATTAAATTTTGAAATTGATTGAGGCCCTTCATGCACATTTAAAAAGAAGCCAACACCATGTCCTGTCCCATGAGCATAATCTAAGCCATCTTCTTTTAAAAATTTTCTAGCCCTAATGTCAATCTTTTTTCCAGTATTATCCCTTTTTAAATTTGTTTGATAAACAGCGATGTGCCCCTTTAGTACTTTAGTAAACACATCTTTAATTGATTTTTTTGGCTCAGAAAAACAGATAGTTCTAGTTACATCCGTTGTTCCAAATTTATATTGTCCACCAGAGTCACATAAGAACAAATCAGTTTTATTAATAATTTTATTTGATTTTTTAGAAACCCTATAATGTACTATGGCTCCATTAGATCCCGTGCCAGCTATAGTGTCAAAACTTGGAAATAAGTAATTTTTATTTAATTTTCTAAATTTTTCTAATTTATTCTTTGCTTCCATTTCAGTTATTATTTTTTTATTAACATTTTTTATCCAATAAATAAATTTAGTTAATGCTAAACCATCTTTTATATGTGCATTTATAGTATTGTTAATTTCAGTGAGATTTTTAATTGATTTTAATTTATAGCAAGGATCTTCTGTTTCTATAATTTGAAATTTTTCTTCAATAATTTTTTCATTAAGAATAGAGCATGATAAGGCATCGATAATAAATTTTTTACCATCTAGTTTTTTAATTAATTCGTCAAATTTTTTAGGATTTATGATTTGTGTTTTTTTAAATTTCTTTTCTTTAATTATTTTATAGGCCATTTTTTCATCACTAATTAAAAATATTTTTTTATCTTTGTTAATTAGTAATTGACAATTAGGTATAGGGCTGGTGGGGTTGTCAAATCCCCTAATATTCATTAACCAAGCAACATTTTCAGGAGAACTAATGAATAAAAAATCTGCTTTTTTTGATTTTAATATTTTAGAAATCTTATTTATTTTAGACTGATGACTCTCTCCAACTGATTTATTAGTTAATGAGTAAAATATTTTTCGTTTTATGTTTTTTTCTTGATAAATTTCATCTATCAAATTCTTTTCAATAGATATCAATTTTAATGAAGTACCAAAGTGGGAATTAATATTTTTTTTTGTAAACAAACTTGGGTCAAACCCTAATTTCAAATTTTTTAAAATATTTTTAGGTAGAAATTTATGGGTTTCTATTATTTTAAATTTATTACCTGATTGTTGTTTAGCTTGAATTGTATATCTTCCATCAACAAATAGAAGGTTCTCCTTCAGCATAACTATTGCTAGACCAGCGGAGCCACTAAAATTTGTAATAGTTTTTAATCTATCTTTCACAGCATATTCAGAAAAAAATTCATCATTTTTTGGAACTACATATCCATCAATATTATATATTTTGAATTTTTGTCTTAAAATTTTAATTCTTTTATCAATCATTTAATTCTTTTTTGATATCTTATCCATCCTGGACTTCTGGTTCCTTCGTCAACTTCTAAATCTTGGTTAAAATCAAAATCACTATCATCATCTTTGGATTCATCAAAGAATGAATTTTTTTCCAAGAATTTTTCTGGTAACTCTTCAATGAATCTAGAAGACATACTGTCAATCCAATTCCCTTGGTAAAACCTATTCATTGCAAATGATATAAGTGCCTTTTTTTTAGCCCTTGTTATACCGACATAAGCCAATCTTCTTTCTTCTTCGAGACCATTTTGTCCTTTTTCTTCTATTGATTTTTGATGTGGAAAAAGGCCCTCTTCCCAGCCTGGTAGGAAAACGACATCAAATTCCAAACCTTTGGAGCCATGCATTGTCATCATATTAACTTTTTCTCCATCCCAATCTTGATCAATTGCAGTTGCTAATGCAACGTGCTCCAAAAAATTTTCCAAGCCGTCAAATCCCTTCATAGCACTCAATAGTTCTTTAATATTTTCTAGTTTGCCCTCATTATCAACATCCTTTTTATTTTTAAGCATCGCTGAATATCCAGATTCATCTAAAACTAGTTGTAATAGCTTGATGTGATTTATTTTTTTTATATTTAGGTCATTTCTCCACTTATCAACTAAAAATAAAAAAGAGCTAAGACCTATTTTTGTTTTTGGTTTGATCAGATTTTGCTCAATTAATTTTTTTGATGCAATCTCCAAACTAACTAAATTATTTTTAGAAAATTCATGAATTAATCTTATTGAATTTTCTCCGATAGACCTTTTAGGATTATTCACTATTCTGTCAAAAGCTAAATCATCTTTTGGTTGATGAATTAATCTTAAGTAAGCAATGCAATCTTTAATTTCAGCTCTTTCATAAAACTTTGTGCCTCCCAATATTCTATAAGGCAGTCCAATTTTTAAAAAACGTTCCTCAAATTCTCTTGTTTGAAATATAGCTCTAACTAAAATGGCAATATTATTAAAAGAATATTTTTTTTTAAGTTTTTTTTCAATTTCATCTGAAATACCTGTTGCCTCATCTTTGCCATTTTTAAAACAATTAAGCTTAACTAGGTCACCTTCCTCCAAGGTTGTTTTTAAAGTTTTCCCAACTCTATTTTGATTGTTTGCAATAAGACTTGAAGCAACTGATAGGATATTTTGAGATGACCTGTAGTTTTCTTCTAGTCGTATTACTTTTGAATTTTTATACACTTGATCAAATTCTAAAAAATTTTTAATCTCTGCTCCACGCCAACTATAAATAGACTGATCATCATCGCCAACACAACATATATTTTTATATTTTTCTGATAATAAATATAGCCATCTACTTTGAATGTAGTTTGTGTCCTGATATTCATCTACCAAGATGTATTTAAAGTTATTTGAATAGATATTCCTTATATCTAAGTTCCTTTCTAAAATTTTGACAACATGTAAAATTAAATCTCCAAAATCACATGCGTTTAAATCTAATAATTTTTGTTGGTAAATTTTATATAGCGGAAGTATAGTTTTTTCGTATATATCATTTTTATTAATAATGACTTCATTAGGATAAAAACCTTTATTTTTCCACCTATCAATAATAGACAAAATATATTTTGGTGCCAATTGTTTAATATCTATACTTTCAGCTTTACATATATTCTTAATTAGTCTCACCTGGTCATCAGTGTCAATGATTGTAAAATTTGAAGACAACCCTGCTGCTGGAGCATGTTTTCTCAAAAGTTTTGCACAAATAGAATGAAAAGTACCAAGCCACGATAAACCAATCGCTTCAGAATTTAGTATTGAACTGACTCTATTTTGCATTTCTTTAGCTGCTTTATTGGTAAAAGTTACTGAAAGTATTTGATTGGGAAATGCTTTTTTTTCCTTAATAATATGTGCAATTCTAGAGGTAAGAACTTTAGTTTTTCCAGAACCTGCCCCAGCCACTATAAGCAATGGTCCATCTAGGTATAAAACAGCTTGTTTCTGTGCATTATTAAGATTATTTAAATATTCAGAGTTTATCATTTTTAAATTTTCATTATAAGTCTATTAAATTTTACTAGTAAATATGAAACATAAACTTTCCCAAAAAATTATTAAACAATTTGATTCTTTTGTTGAAAAGACAATATTCAAACTTAAAGATAAAACAAACATTTTTTTTATAAAGAATTCTAAAGTTAGTAATTTTAATAAACTTTTAATAGCTTTTATTTCTTTGTTATTTTTATATCTATTTTATTTATCGATACCTACGTTATATGACAAAACATGGGTACAAAACAATATTGAAAGTAAATTATATAAAGAATTTAAAGTAAATTTCAGTATATCTTCTGATATTTCATACCGTATTTTACCAGCTCCTCATTTTCTAATCAAAGATTCTAAAATATTTAAAGGAGAAACAGAAAATGCAATACCATTGTCTGAAATTAAAAATTTAAAGGTCTTTGTTAGCCAAGCGAATTTTTTTAAAAAAGAAAAAACCGTCATCAAGAACATAATAATTGATAAAGCTAATTTTTCATTAACAAAAGATGATTTTAAATTATTTAATAATGCCAGTAATAAAAAATTTTCTAATAAGAAAATTAAAGTTAGACATAGTAATATTTTTTTTAAAAATAACGATAAAGAAACGATTGCAATTATTAAGCTATCTAAAGCATTTTTATTTTTTGATGATCTTAAATTATTAAATATATTTAGCTTAAAAGGTGAATTATTTAATATACCTTTTACTTTTGACTTAACTAGTGAAACAGATAATTCAAAATATAAAGAGATTCACATTAAAGCTAAAAAACTTAAATTAAAAATTTTTAATAGCTCCATTGAAAAAGATGTAAATTTAATTAGCGGATCAAATATTATTTCAGTTCTTAATTCTAAGATTTTTACCAAATATAATACTGGAGATAATTTAATTATTTTTGAATCTGCCAACTCTACTATAAAAAATTCCAAAGTAGATTATAAAGGAAAGTTATCGTTTAATCCATTTGATCTCAAGTTGGATATAAAATTAGAAACTTATACTTTATCTAAATTATTAAATATTGATTCAATTTTAAGTGAATTCATTAAAACTAAATTGCTATTTAATGAAAATATAAGTGTGAACTCTTCTATTAGTACGAACTCTGAAAACAGAGAAGAAATTTTTGATTCTTCAAAAATTAATTTAAATATATTAAATGGAAAAATTGATTTTGATCAAACAAAATTAATTAATGATAAAATAGGAATTTTGGAATTAAACAATAGTCATTTATTCTTTGAGAGAGATACAATAATTTTAAACACTGATATTTTGATTGATATTCAAAATTATGATAATTTATATTCCTTTCTTCAAACCTCAAAAAAATATCGAAAGCCAATTAAAAATATTTTTATTAATCTAGACTATGATTTTTTAACTAGCCAAATAAAATTCAATATTATTAAACTAGATAACGTTATTGGTAATGATGGAGTCTTAGAAATATTAGAAGAATTTAATGATAATAATAGCATTAATTTGAATAAGAGTAGACGAATAGTGAATAAATTTTTTTCATTTTACGAAGGATAAATCATTTTTCTAGGATCTACTATTCGTTCATAATCTTTTTCTTTAATAAGTCCTGTTTTAAGTGTCTCATATTTTAAAGAAGTATTATTTTTTAATGCAATTTTAGCAATTTTAGAGGCATTATCGTAGCCAATATGTGGTGCCAAGGCAGTAACTAGCATTAAAGAATTGTCCAAATGTTCTTTTATCTTTTTTTTATTTGCCTTAATCCCTTTTACGCAGAAGTTTGCAAAATTTTTTGTACTATCAGCAATAAGATCTATTGACTGAAGGATGTTGTGAGCAATCATTGGCTTAAATACATTAAGTTCAAAATGTCCATGGGATCCTGCTAAAGTAATTCCAGTATGGTTTCCTATTACCTTAACACAAACCATAGTTACTGCCTCACATTGTGTGGGATTAACTTTTCCAGGCATAATAGAGGATCCGGGTTCATTCTCTGGTAATATTAATTCTCCATATCCAGCTCTTGGTCCCGAACCCAAGAATCTTATATCATTTGAAATTTTCATTAATGCCACAGCGCAAGTGTTTAATGTTCCTGAAAAATTTACAATGGAATCATGCGCTGCCAATTCTGCAAATTTATTTTTTGCAGGTTTAAACGGAATTTTAGTATATTTTGCTATTTCATTGACAATTTTTTTATCAAATCCTTTTTTTGAATTAATACCAGTTCCAACAGCAGTTCCACCTTGTGCAAGAAAATATATTTCTTTAAGTGAGTGCTCTATTCTCTCAATACATTTCTCCAATTGAACTTGGTATCCTGAGAATTCTTGGCCAAGAGATAAGGGTGTAGCATCCTGCAGATGCGTTCTTCCAATTTTAATAATATTTTTAAATTCTTTAGATTTCTTATTTAATTCTTTATCTAAAATTTTTAAACTAGGCAAAAGTTTATTAAGAGTTTCTTGGGCCACGGATATATGCATAGCTGTTGGAAAAACATCATTTGTAGATTGAGATTTATTTACATGATCATTTGGATGGACAGGTTTTTTTGAACCTTTTTTGCCACCCATAATCTCAATTGCTCTATTGGCAACTACCTCATTAACATTCATATTAGTTTGAGTTCCAGAGCCAGTTTGCCAAACTTTTAATGGAAAATTTTCATCAAGTTTTCCTTTAATTACTTCTTCTGAGGCTTTTATTATCGAATTAGTTATTTTTTTTTTAATTTGTTTTTCTCTATAATGAACTATCGCAGCAGATCTTTTGATAATTGCAATAGATTTTATTATTGAAATATCAACTAAAATTTTACCAATATTAAAAAACTTTTTAGATCGTTGTGTGGAAGCACCCCAGTATTTATCATCAGGAACATTAAGACTTCCTAGGCTATCAAATTCTTTTCTTAATTTCATTGATTTATATATAATTAATAATTTATTATACTTATACATTAAATATTAAAAAACTTACAGGAGCTAAATGTCAAATTTTAAAAAAGTAAAAACTTTTATGGAAACCTTTGATCAAGAAGTTAAAACTCAACCCTCTTTTAGCACTGATAAAATCAACAAACTTAGATATGACTTGATTAAAGAGGAGTTAGAGGAACTCAAGTTAGCACTTGAAAATAAAGATCTTTTAGAGGTTGCGGATGCCTTAACCGATATATTGTATGTAACCTATGGTGCTGGGCATGCTTTTGGTGTTGATTTGGACAAATGTTTTGAAGAAGTTCAAGCTTCAAATATGAGCAAGTTAGATCAAAATGGAAAAGCTATCTATAACGAAGCGGGAAAGGTTATGAAGGGTCCTAATTATTTTAAACCTAATTTAAATAAATATTTAGCTTAATTAAAATTTTTATTAATCATTTATCATATTTTTTTATGGTCTTTTTTAAGAAATTTAAATCTATTTATATGAAAGACTATCTTTTATATTCTTGTAGTTTTTTATGTACCAATCAATTGTAAGTTTTAAACCAGACTCCATTGATGTAACTTGTCTCCATTTAAGTTCTTTTGAAATTTTATTAAAGTTCAATTTTTGAAATTTAATTTCCTTCTTGGAATAGTTAAGTATTTTAGGTTTTAAATGAGATTTATTCATCAATTTTAATATTAGTCTTGCTAGTCTGATTACTGATAAATTATATTTTGATCCAACATTATAGATTAATAATTTCTTTTTTTTATTGATTAATAACTTTTTCATAATTAAAGTGTATGCGTTAACAGCATCTCCTATGAACAAATAATCCCTGACTAATTTTCCAGAAGATCTAATTAATAATCTTTTTTTTTCAATTCCATTTATTATTGTTTCAGGCACTATTCTTTTAAAATTAAAATCCCCAGGACCGAACAGATTACCACATCTTACTATGGCTACTCGTAAGTCATAAACTTTGCTATAAGATTGACAAATTAAATCAGAACAAGATTTTGATAAGTCATAGGGATATACGGAGCTTAAATTATCATTCTCAAGATAATTTCTTGATTTTAATTCACCATAAGCTTTATCTGAAGAGCAATAAATTAATATAATATTTTTGTCTATTTCTTTAATCGAATCCAAGATGTTTAATGTACCCATGATATTAGTTTGATAAGTCTCGCGTGGATTCTTTAAGCTCTGAAGAACTTGGGTTATAGCCCCAGTGTGAAATATAATTTTTATCTTTTTTTTTTTTAATTATGTTAAATATAAAATTTTTATCATTAAAATCCCCGTGAATAATATTCAAATTTTTTTTATATAAAAACTTATTTCTTTTTTTGTTTTTTATTTTATCTAAAACAAATATATTAAATTTTCCTTTGTCTAGGCTTTCAGATAAAGCCTGGCCTAATAAGCCAAATCCACCAGTTATTAAAATATTTTGTTTCATATCAAATTCATTTAAAAAATTTTTTAGCTGTTAATACATCTTTTTTATCATCTATGCTAAAAAAATATCCTTTGTGAAGGTAACTTTTTAACATGTTATTTTTTATAAGTTTTGGTAAAAAATCACTCTCTAATTCAAATCTAGGGTTATAGTTTTTGTTAAAAATTAATTTATTAAAAATATAATAGCCTATATTAACAGGGTCTTGTAAAATAGGCTTCTCTTCAAAGGTTTTAATAAAATTTCTGTTATTAATTTTAAGGTGCCCATATTGAGACCTTTTTCTACACGATGTTAAATATATTTTCTGACCTTTGTCTTTAAAGTAAAATGAGAATAATTTTTTAAGATTTATATCTGCAAGGCCATCACCGTAAGTTATCAAAAAATGGTTTGATTTAATTTTTTTAAAAGATTTTAAAACTCTATTTAATTTTGATGTTTCTTTGCCAGCATCAAAATAGTTAATATTTATTTTATTATCTTTTATTTTATCGAAACTTTTTACAATATTAATATTAAATTTTTTTTTATTTTCTTTAGAGTTAAAAAATTTTATGAAGAATTCTTTCTTGTGACCTAGGGGAAATATAAAATAATTAATACCAAATTTTTTTAACTGCTTGATGATTTTAATGATAATTATTTCTTTGTTAATTTTTGCAAGTTGCTTTGGAGATTCATCAATTTTTGAAAATCTTGATCCAGAACCACCAACCAAAATGATGGAAGTACTAATTTTATTTTTTTCTATCATTAATTTTTAAATTAAATTTTTGTAAATATCATTATATTTTTTAGATATATTTTCATAAGAAAATTCTTGAACGACCTTATTTCTAATATTTTTTGACATTTTGTTATTTATTGATTCTTCATTAAGTAGATTAATACCCCTAGCTAAATCTTCAATATTTAAATAGTCAGCTAAATATCCGTCATCATTGTGTTTAATTATATCTTCTACTCCAGTGTTTTTAAAACTAACACATGGCAATGAGCAAGATCCTGCTTCTAAAGCTACTTGACCGAAAGCTTCTAGTCTACTTGGCATTATTAAAATATCACAAGCTGAATATATTGTTTTTAGTAAAATTTTGTCAGTATTAAAATTTTGATCAAATATTTTGAAATTATATTCATATAATTTGTTTATTTTATTTAGACCTTCAGTATTTCCTAAAATTACTACTGTAAATTTTTTTTTATCAATATTTAATTTTGTTAGTGCTTTTAGCATTAAATCAAATCCTTTTCTCTCATCCTTAATTCCATTGTAAGCACTAAATAAAAAATATTTTTGCTCAGTATTAAAGTTTAAAATTTTTCTTGCAAATTTTTTTTCTATAGGCTTCCAATCATTAACGTCAATTGTACATGGTATTGTGTAAATTTTATTATGTTTAAAAACGTAACTTTCTTTTGCTAATTTTTCTAGCCATTTACTTATACAAATTACCACAATATCTTTATCGAAGTGTTTTATTTTTTTATTCAATACCCAATTTTGAATATTGAAAATTTTTTTTTCATTGAATTTTTTATCTGAAAATTTGTAGAAATTATTTTCAGTATAATGTGTGCTGCCTGTGAATGGCCACATATCTACTAAAGTCCAAACAATAGGTTTATTTATTTTTTTTATTTCTTTTATTGAAATCATTTCATTACAAATCCAATGTAAATTTATTATATCAAATTTTGACTGATTAATTCTTTGATGTAAATTTGAAGGAAATAATGAAATAGAATCTTTATATATATTGTTAGCACTCAATAGTTTTTTTATATAAATGGCTAATAATTTTTTAATTTTATGAAAATATATTTCATAAATATTTTGAAATTGAGAAAGAACATATTTGTTTTGATCTTTTTTTTCGCTCACTAGTAACTTAGAATCTATATTGTTTTTATTCAAAGCCTCTACCAGTCTATTGGTTGCCACTGAGGCACCTCCTTGATTTTGATGATAATTTATATGTAAGATTTTCATTAAAATATTTTTATAATTTCAATTTTTTTTGAATCATTAAGTAAGATTTATTTATACCAACTTTAGAATCAATAATTAAAATATTTCTTTTTTTAAGTTCAGAGATGGTAAGTTTGAAAATTTTTTTTTCTTCATTTTTTTCCATTTTAAGTTTATTTTTTTTATTTATTATTCTTTTGCTAAAAAAAATCATTATCTGAGGTATTTCAATTAAATCAAGATACTCCCTTATAATCTTATTTTTATTTTTCTGTTTATAACAGTAAATAAATAATCTTTGAATTAAACCCTCACTATCAATTAATATTTTCTGTTTTTTTATTTTATTTTTTGCATAGTGGTTTACGTGTACCTCTTCATTAGCCCAATTTTCGAAATTTTTTTTATTATTATTTTTAAATTTACTTTTTAAAATTAATTTTTTTATTAGTTCTATTTTTTTATATAGTTTAGGTATTTTTCTTATTGATCTGTTATTCTCAATCTTTTTAATTTGTGTTAACCCATAAAAATTTTTTTTTATTTTAACTACAATAAAGTTATTTTTAATTTTTTGTACATAGGGTAATTTAATAAAACTATAAAAGAGTTTTGAAAATAAACTTCTATCACTTATCAGGTTATATACAGACTTGTAGTCCAAAATTTTAAAGGAGAAATTTTTTATTAATCTTTTTTTAAAATAGCTTTTTCCTGAACCTGAGGGTCCAAAAAATTCAATTATAATCATTTGTTTTTTATTCAATCTTGGCATTTATTTTTACAAGTTGATTGGTTATTTGTCCACAAAACAAAGAATATTAGATATATACAATCACTGGTTTTTGAGTGTATAAAATTATATATTAGTTAATCTCGCCGAATGAAAAAATATTATAACATTGGTAAAAATATTCTATTCCCCATCTGTAGAAGCTTAACTGGCAAAGGTGTTGTAAAAACCTTAAAAATTATTCAAAAAGAGTTTCCAAACCTGATAATAAAAAAAATTACATCAGGCACGAAAGTATTTGATTGGAGTGTTCCTCCTGAATGGAACGTTTCTGACGCTTATATTTCTGATAAAAATAATTTAAAAATAGTTGATTTTAAAATAAACAATCTTCATTTACTTGGATACTCTTCATCAATCAAAAAAACTATTTTAAAAAAAGAGTTATTTAAATATTTATACTTTTTAAAAAATCAACCTAAGGCGATACCATATGTTACATCTTACTATGAAAAAAGATGGGGTTTTTGTATCTCTTATAATCAATTTAAAAAAATTAAAAAAAACTATTCACCCAAAGATAAATTTAATGTCGTAATTAATTCAAATTTTAAAAAAAAAGGTAATTTAAATTATGGTGAAGTCGTCTTGCCAGGTAAATCTAGCCAAGAGATTTTAATATCTACTTATATTTGTCACCCATCAATGGCAAATAACGAACTTTCAGGACCTATTGTTTCGATGGGTTTAATTGATTATTTTCAAAAAAAAAACTATCTAAAACATTGAGATTTATTTTTATTCCAGAAACTTTAGGGTCGATTGCCTATTTAAGTAAAAATTTAATCAATTTAAAAAATAATATTATTGGAGGGTATAATCTTACGTGTATAGGTGACGAAAGAAAACACTCATGTATGTTAACTAAATATCAAAATTCTCCATCTGATGAAGCAATTATTGAGGCATATAAAAAATTGAATATTAAAGATTATAAAATCCACTCTTTTTTGAAGAGAGGTTCTGATGAAAGGCAATATAATTCACCAGGAGTGGATTTACCCATATCATCTATATTTAGAACAAAATATGGTGAGTATCCCGAATATCATACCTCTCTAGATAATTTTGATATTGTTACTTTAAAAGGAATAACTGGTGGATTTAAGGTAGCTAAAAAGTCAATTGAAATATTATTAGAAAATATTTATCCAAAATATAAAATCATTTGCGAACCACAAATGGGTAAAAGAGGTTTATATCCAACATTGTCCACAAAAACAGAAAAGCAATTAACAAGAAGTTATATGGATTTTCTACAATATTCTGATGGTTCTAATTCTCTTAAAAAGATTAGTAATCTAATTAATTTAGACCATAAATCTGTAAAAAAAATAAATTTAGTTTTATTAAAAAATGGTTTAATAAGAAATTAAATGAAAACTGAAGCTTTTAAATTTTTCAATAAAGAATATTCAGTAGATGAATATTCCAATCATTATAAAAAAGTTCAATTAAATTTGAGATACCCCGCTAATGTAAAAAGATTAGAGATTTTCATAAATCTTTTAAAAAAATATAAGCCAAAAAAGATTATTGATGCAGGGTGTGGTGCGGGAATGCCTTTGATAGAAATAAAGAGCAAAGGCTTTAACATATTTGGATACGATAAAGCAAAAAATATGGTGTCAGAAGCAAAAGTAAACCTTAAAAAAAATAAATTACCAGCCAATTTAGTGTTTCTTGATGATTTTGAAAAACCAAAAAATATTAAAAATAACTCTGTTGATTGTATTCTTGGAATGGGGACATTTTTTTATTCAAAACATTTTAAAAAAACTATCCTAAATCAAAAAAAAAAATTAAAGAAAAATGGAAGATTGATATTTTCATTGAGAAATAAGCTGTTTAATATTGCAACTTTAAATGATTATACAAAAGATTTTTTAGACGAAATTTATGAAACAAAAAATCTAAAAAAAGAATGGAGAGAAAAATATAAAAATTTAACAAAGAGTTTTACGGTAAGAAAAAAATATAAAATTAAAAATATTGATGATCAAAAAGTTTATAGTCTAGCTCATAATCCACTGACAATTACTAATGAATTACTAAAACTTGGTCTAAAATGCGAGGGAATCTATTTTTATCATTTTCATCCACTTCCTCCAGTATTTGAAAATTTTGACCAACTTTATTACAGAAAGCTATCTTGGAAAATGGAAAACCCAACCGATTGGAGAGGTTTTTTATTAGCATCTGGTTTTGTGGTAGATTGTCAAAAAATTTAACTTAAAAAATTCTAAAAAAAAAGAAGTATAGATGAAAAAACAGTTATCAAGTTGTGCTGAATGTGGAGAAGATAACTCTATTCTAACACAAATTAGCAGCACTGTAGAAATAATATTCCTCTGTAGTGATTGCTATAATCTTAAATATCTCAAAGAAGGACAAAGCGAAATTAGTTATGTTGAAAAAGAAAAAAGTTAAAAAAAATAAAATTGAAAAAAAAAAGACTAGATTTTATGGACTAGGAAGATTTAACTATTTTGTCTTTAAATTCCTTTGTTCTCGCTTTCGTCTTTAATATTTAAAAAAATTCAACTCTACTCAAAATAATTTAACCTAAGCTTTAATCTGCTTTATAAATAAAGAAAAATAGAAGAGTGGTAAGGGGCGTTCTGTTACCCGGTGCCCCAGACCGTGCTTCTATAATTAACCTAAGTTAATTATGCAGCAATAGCGTAACTTTCGTTAGCATT